>JABUBL010000044.1_pt1 | contig 24089 bp, 15 predicted proteins | sample 7240371 | NCBI WGS metagenome assembly JABUBL01 (sample SAMN07256343, study PRJNA390944) | subsurface metagenome | isolation source: Methane hydrate marine sediment | place: Pacific Ocean: Eastern North Pacific, ODP site 1244 | collected 2002
TGAAGAAAATGACAATAAAAGAGGAAACTGACATAAAAGCTATAGACCTTCTAAAGAAACGTATGAATAATTATGCAGCAAAGAACCATATTTTCAGTGTATTAATGCCCAATATAATTCCAATGTATCGTAGAATATTAAGAACCATTACAAAAATAAGAATGCTTTATCTTTCCAGCATTATTTCTTCATACCGGCTTGAAAAAGGTCGTTTTCCTCTCAACCTTGAGGAGATTGCAGAAGATCTTGTAGTTGATTTCAATACTGGGAAGATGTGGGAATATACTAACTATGAAGATTCTGTTACTATATTCAGCCCTGGACCCGATATCTCTGATAGAAAAGACGACATTTCTATTACCCTGACAAGAATGGGTATCAAAAAATACCTTGCAAAAAGAAGAAAAAGTCATAGCAAATGAAGAAATAGAAAAAAAACAGTCTCTTTTTGAATCCATTCTTTATTAAATACTGAGTTATCAAATCCTTATAGCCAAAACTTAAATAAATATTGTATATAATTATTTCTAATTATGATTTCGTATAGGGTAATATAGGCATTTTTAAATAAAACTCTTGACATCTTATAAATCTATAATAATATATAACATAAAAATGCTATATAACGTTATATATTAGGAGGGATAATGTGGGAAAAGTGGGAATTAAAAAATAATCCATATTCTCAAAATCCAATAGATGAACGAAGTTTAAATCTATTTGTTGGACGGAAGAAGGAGATAGCTCTCTGTTATAATTGCCTATCAACTTCCAATTCTCGAATTGTGATAGAAGGAGGTAGAGGAGTGGGAACAACCTCACTTGCTAATTATGTAAGATATACGCTTTCTAAGAAGGGAGGGTATCTCACACCAGACATAGAAATCTCTGTAGGAAGAAATTGGAGTTTAGAACTCCTTTTGTCAAATGTCTTAGCTGCAGTAGTTTACGCAATGGAGCGTCGGAATCGAAAGTTAACCTCTAACCGGAAATTTCAAAACATAAAAAAGACAACTCAGGTGATAGAGGAAAGATTCAAAGCTGCTGGTTTTCAAGCGTTTGGCTTTGGGGGGCAATTTGGCGAAAGCGCTGTCGTTTCTTATCCAAGATTAATACCTGTTGTCACTCTTACTCAATACATGAATGAACTATCTAACATTAGTAAATGCAGTGATAACAGTAAAGGTATCATTATACATCTTGATAATTTAGATATTAAAACCGTATTCGAACCAGACTCACTAAGAAATTTCCTGAATGAGGCAAGAGACAGTTTTCAAATAGAAGGATATCACTGGATGTTGATTGGAGATACAGGACTTAGAGGATTTATTGGTAGCCATATTGATAGATTGGATGATATCATTACTGCAGAAGTAAAGCTTAAGCCTCTTACATTGAAGAAAGTGCAACAATTAATTGATAAGAGAATTCGGTATTACAGCCTTGTAAGGAAAAAGGTTTCTCCCCCAATAGATTTTGAGGTAATCAAATATTTATATAGCTTAACCGACGGAAGGCTCAGATATATCTTTGGTATATGTACTCGTTTGCTTTCTTTGATATCCAGTGAAGCATTAATTCATACAGTTGACCTGGATTTTGCGAAACCAATAATTATGAGGTTAGCAGAAGAAAGAATTGCTCAGAGGAATATATCTCCTCTTTCTCTAAGAATTCTAAGGATGTTAGTTGAATCAGGAGGGTCAACTACAACTGAATTAGCAAAAAAGTTAGACAAGGGACAGACCAGTGTATCGAGATGTTTAAGAGAATTATTGACGAAGAGGTTAGTCAAATTTAAAAAGGTTGGGAAAGAACATATCTATTCGCCTTCTCTGGACGCAAAAGTAGCCTACGGTTAAGGATAGCCAAGATAATTCTTATCTTATCAGAATTATTGTTACAACAAGGTCAACAAAGTAGCGAGAGGACATACTGATGAGAATTATATATGTAACGGATTTGCACGGAGATAAACGGAGTTACGAAAGGCTATTCAAGATAGCAAAAGCTTTTAGGGCTAATATGGTAATAAATGGTGGAGATATGCTTCCTATCATGGGTGATTTATTCAAGCAGGGTGAATTTATTACTGGCTATCTTGAGAATCACTTTTCACAGTTCGAATCTGCTGGCATTTATTATCTGTGTTTCTTAGGAAATGACGATTTAAGAATATTTGATGGGATTTTCGAAAAAGCGTGTAATAAATTTTCTTTCGTAGTGCCCTTAGCTCAACGCAAGTTTGAAATAGAAGGATACTCATTCATAGGTATGAACTGGATAGCCGATTATCCATTCCCTCTTAAGGATAGGTGTAGAATGGACACAGATGACTATATATTCGAGGAGCAGTTGGGAAAAGGACTATTATCTACACCGAATGGGTGGAAAGAGATAGAGGATTGGTTTGCCTATGCAAAAACTCTTCCAACTATAGAGGAGGAACTTAATCGCTTAGTGCAGCCAGACAACATGAAAAATCCTGTCTATGTAATTCATATGCCTCCGCACAAGTTAGGACTCGACAGGTGCTTTGATGGCAAGGAAGTAGGTTCAAAGGCAGTTTACGACTTCTTGTTAAAAAATCATCCAAAACTTTCACTTCACGGACATATTCATGAATCTCCTGAGGTTTCAGGAAGATGGTTCACAAAGTTAGGTAATACTGTATGTATTCAACCTGGTCAGATTGGCGAATTCACATATGTAACGATTGATCTATCTACAATGCATTTTGATAGAATTAAGGAATAACATAAAATTAAGTTTACAGAAAATATATATTTAATCGGTTTGGTCTTCTGAAGATTCTTCAATACATACTTTTTCCCTGAGTTTTTTCTTTTGAGAGTGTTCCTTCTTTTCTTTCAGTATCTTTTCCCTGATATGGTGAGGCATCTTTGTTGGTTTTCTTGGTTTTTTCTCTTTATTTAGTTCTTTGAGTTTTTTTTGTAACCTTTCGAATGCCAATTCCTTATTTTGCGCTTGAGACCTCTGTTCAGTGGCAACTACTGTAATTCCTGATGGTGGATGATAAATCCTGACTGCTGTTTCCCTTTTATTCTTCCTTTGCCCTCCAGGACCTCTGCTCTTGTAGAAAGTAATCTCAACTTCCTGCTTCAGTATTTCAAAATCGGTGGAAAATGTTCTTTTTTTCTCCATAATAAATAAATCTTCTACCACTATATCATTAATTTTCGAAGAATACAAGATATTTTTGAGAATCACCTATGAATAATTCATATTGTTGAAAGGAATGGGGATTAGATGCGACCCTGCAATGGAAAGAAGCGGTCACAGCTACATGGGTTCAGAACACTTTTTCCATAATGCAAGGCTATTGATTACTAGGAGTTAAGGAAGAGAGCAAAAAGAGTGCTTGACATTACATAAAAGGAGTTATATTTTAAAGAGAATTTTCGTGGGCAACCTGTGAAATATCTATGATACTTGGGTTGTTTGTAAAGGTCAGTTTTGGATATTTTGATGAAAGGAAAATTATGATGAAAACGCGAGTTGTTATATTACTCGCTTTGATATTTGCGATAGCAATCGAAGGAAATTCGCAAGAACATCAGGGTAGAAGAAAATTCGGGGGATCGATTAAGGGCAAAATTATTGATACACAACTAAAGGTGCCTATAGAATATGTGAATATTGTGTTGTATGATAAAGCCACCAACGACCAAATTACCGGTACGGTTACCGATAAAAACGGGAATTTCCAACTGAAGGGGCTCAAACCCGGCGTTTACACCATGACGGTGAAATTTATGGGATACCATATGAAAACTGTTGACCCTATCAAGCTCAAGCCCGGTCAGATGGAAATTGATCTGGTTACTATCCCATTGAGACGGGCTGTTATTGTCATGGATGGAATTGAAGTCGTTGATGAAAAACCTCCTATTGAATTTAAAATCGATAAGAAAGTAATTAATGTAAGCAAACACTACACTGCCATTTCAGGTACTGCCGTTGATGTGCTTGAGAATGTACCTTCGGTGACGGTTGACATTGAAGGGAACGTAAGCCTCCGTGGGAGTGAGAATTTCACCGTTCTCATTGACGGAAGACCAACGGTCCTGGAGCCGAATGAAGTGCTGCAGCAGATCCCTGCGGGCTCGATTGAGGATATAGAGATCATCACCAACCCTTCCGCAAAACACGATCCCGAGGGAATCTCCGGCATCATTAACATCATTACCAAGAAGAAGAAGTTGAGCGGGATAAGCGGCATTATAAACGCAAATGGGGGGTTGAACGATAAATACGGCGGAGATTTTCTGCTTAACATGCGAAGGGAGAAATACAATCTTTCGTTTGGAGGTGACTACAATAAACGGTTCTATCCGGGTGAGTACCAGAGGGAAAACCAGACATTCCAGCAGGATACCACTTCAATTGTCAAATCAAGCGGTGAATCGAATTTCAAGCGACTCATGTATGGGGTAAAAGGAGCGGTTGACTTGTATATCAGCAGCGGTGATGTACTGAGTGTAGGATTCCGGTATGGTGATCGAGCAATGGAGCGTTCTTCAGTTACCGATTTTGACGAGTGGGCGGAACCGGGAGATTCGCATAATCTCTATATCAGCAACAGCGCATGGGAACGGGGTGGATACTTCTATTCCGGCAACGTGGACTACCAGCACACCTTCTCGAAGCAGCATGAATTCTCGGGGCAATTCATCATAAGCGGAAGGACCGGAGATGAAGAATCAACCAATGAACTCATGACCATGAGCGATTCGATCACCAACGGGCAGAGGTCTGTGGAAGAGGGTCCGGGCAAATACGTGCGAGCCAAGCTGGACTACTCATTGCCATTGCGTGAAAATGAAAAATTCGAAGCAGGGTCACAGAGTAGATTCAGATGGAACGACAATATTTCCCATATGTACAAATATGATTCCCTTACGCAGCAATACGAATACAGCCCGGATTACAGCCATGAAACATCATACGACCGCACCATCCACTCACTCTATGCCATCTACTCCGGGGGGCTGGGGCCATTTGGCTACCAGGGAGGGGTGCGCGGCGAGTATACGTACCGTTTCATAGAACTCATAGGAGAGAATGAGGATTTCGGCATCGATCGCTGGGATGTCTTTCCCACGGTGCACGCATCCTACCAGTTCTCAGAAGGGAACCAGTTAATGGCCAGCTACACGCGACGGATTGATCGCTCGAGGGGATGGTATCTTGAACCATTTTTAACCTGGTCAGATGCCTTCAATGTCCGAAAAGGAAATCCAGATCTCAAACCGGAATACATCGATTCATACGAAATGGGATATCAGAAATATGTGGGGAGGAATTCAATCTCCAGTGAGGTGTACTACCGAGTTACCCACAATAAGGTTGAGCGCATTCGGAGCGTGTATCAACCCAATGTTATACTTCATACCATTGATAACGTGGGCACTGATTATGCCTTCGGGACAGAGGGTATGCTCAATCTTGACTTATTCAATATATGGGATTTCAGTCTTATGGGTAATCTCTATGGTTACCGGATTGAAGGGGAGGCAGATGGGCAGGCTTTCTCGCGGGAAAGCTTCAATTGGAGTGCCCGGTTCAATAATACATGGAAGCTGGGAAGTGCAACCCGTCTACAATTCAGCGGTACATACCGAAGCCGCTCGGTTTCATCCCAGGGGGAACGCGAAGGTTTCTTTATCAGCGGCGTTGCAATCAAGCAGAATATCTTCAGCAAGAATCTCACCGCAACACTCTCGATTTGGGATATTTTCGGGACAGGAAAACATGATTATACCTCTGAGGGCGCGAATTTCTATTCGCATAGTGAATTCACACGTGAGTCACAGATGGTCATGCTTACCCTCAGCTACAATTTCAACGACTATAAACCGGAACGACAGCGCGATCGAGAAGAAGAGGTTTTTGAAGAAGAGGATGAAGAATTTTAGGGGGGTGTTTATGTACACATTAAAACTGGGTCAAAAAAGGATGGTAGAAAAAGGTTGGGAGACGAAATGCGAAATGGGTCAGACTGACCCCAGAAAGCAGAAAGCTTAGTGGTATAGGGAAATAAGAGGTATTTAGAATGCTACGCCTAACGAGACTCTGTGCGAGTTTCCTAAGTCACCATAGCCACCGTAAGCATAATCTATCTTCAACTGGAAGAAAGAAATCTTTTGAACAATACCAAGACCAGCTGTCATTCCACCTTGTGAAGATTTAACCTTATATCCACCTCTCAAAGCAATGCGGTTCATTAGATTTGCTTCTAAGCCAATGTTCGTCTTGTAATCAGCATCTATTTCTTTTAGTACATCAACGGCTGGTATAAGGTTGATCATATTTATTGGTAGTGTATATGAAATCCCACCTCTTACAGTCATTGGTAACTTCGTCACTTCGTCAACATACTTCAATCCTGTTCCAAAATGTTGAAGAACAAAACCTATCTGTAATCCATTAAATGGGCCCTGGTATAATACACCAATGTCACTAGCAAACCCTGTGCCACTTTCAGTCTCAATCTTTGATTGGATTATCTTTCCTGTTATGCCAGCAGAAAAATCATCTTTTATTTTTCGAGAATAAGATAGTAAAAGTGCAAAATCATATGCTGAAAAGTCAGCCACATGATGTCCAAACTCATCCCTTCCCTCCATATCTCCATAATCGAAATATGTGAGTGCCACACCAAATGATCCCAACTTCGATAAATGGATAATGCCTGAAAGGAATTCATATCTCGTCCCTTCTAACCATTCATTGTGCATAAAAAGAAATTCCTTCTGTTCAACAAATCCTATGCCAGCAGGATTCCAGTATATACCGCTTGCATCATCAGACAATGAACTAAATGCCTCGCCCATACCGCAGGCACGGGCTCCAATACCAATCTGCAAGAACTGTAACCCGGTTGTTCCAACCTGAGCATAAACAGTTTGAATGAAAAGGCAGAGAGAAACAATAGTTAATAATAATCTAATTATCTTCATCGCTATTCTCCTTATCTAATTATTGCAAACTTACTTTTCTTCAAAACCTTACCAGTACCGTCCTTTATAAGATAGAAATAAATACCACTTACAACATTCTTTCCATTTTTATTTTTTGTGTCCCAGGAATAGAATTTACCTATATGAGCAAATGAATGTTTCCAGACTGAATTACCTGATATTGTGAAAACTTCGATTGTCCCCTCATCGGGTAAATTGGCAAAGGTCAAAGTATTATGTCCTCTTTTTGGCTTAAATGGATTTGGGTAGACAGTAATCGTATCACCAATTATGGTGTCACTAATAACGACTGACAAATGTATGGGAACATTAATCGTTGGATTATTCGTATCGTTACTCGAAACCACCAGAGTATCATAATAATCACCTTGACTGATGGCTGAAGCATCAAAGGTTATGTTAACACTTGTGCTATCTCCGGGATTTATCGAGCCGCTTGTTGTATCTTCCAAAAGCCAATCTACCGGTGGGCTTTCGCTTATGCTCCAGGTCAAAATCTCATCTCCACTATTAGAAATAGTCAAAGATTCTGTTCTTGATTCATTAGGTTTAAGTGTAATATTAAATGATGATGGACTGATAAAGATTAGAGGACCAATAAAGCCATTGAATTTTCCCCAGATACGCATCGTGTTATAGACCTTACCACCAACCTCTTCAGTCCATCCAGAATAAGCAATAAGTAATTGTTTTCCCTGACCGTGTGCCAGTGCTGGTGAAAGTTGCTGTCCTGATTGAAGAGAGACGTCAAAAGAATCAATCACTACCATTGAAGTATTCAACTTAGCACCGTAAATATCATAAAATGGACTATTGCGTGAGTCATGCCACACGATAAGATAATTTGTCCCGTTAAAGGCAAGAGAGGGATGCTTTTGATAATATGCACCGGTTGAAATGGCAATCCCGTCTGGATCAAGGACCACTCCAGATTGATCCACCCTGGCACCGTAAATATCAGGATAACCGTTGCGAGTGTCTTGCCACACAACCATGTAGTTTGTGCCATCAAAGGCAACGGAAGGATAAGATTGATTATTTAAAGCAGTTGAGATGGCAAGTCCATCTGGATCAAGGACCGTACCCAATTGATTCACCCGTGCACCATAAATATCAGAAGATGCTCCGTTGCGTTTGTCCATCCACACGACCAAATAGTTTGTGCCATCAAAGGCAGCAGAGGGAGATTCTTGCCAATATGTGGCGGTTGAGATGGCAATTCCATCTGCGTCAAGGACCGTGCCCAATTGATTCACCCGTGCACCATAAATATCAGAATATGAACCGTTGCGATTGTCCATCCACACGACAAGATAGTTTTTGCCATCAAAGGCAACTGAAGGAGAGAATTGTTCATCTGTGTAGGTTGAGATGGCAATTCCATCTGGGTCAAGGACAATCCCTGATTGATTCACATGTGCACCGTAAATATCAGAAAATGAACCGTTGCGATTGTCCATCCACACGACCAAATAGTTTATTCCATCAAAGGCAACTGAAGGAGATGCCTGACTATTTGTGTCTGTTGAGATGGCAATACCGATTGGATCAAGGAATACCCCTGATTGATTAACCCTTGTACCATAAATATCAGGATATAGTCCGCTGCGACAGTCGTGCCACACAACCAGATAGTTTGTACCATCAAAGGCAACCGAGGGAGAATGTTGTTCATTTCCGGTTGTTGAGATGACAATCGCGGCTGTATCAAGGACTACCCCAGATTGATTCACCCTGGTACTGTAAATATCAGGAGATTGTCCACTACGATAGTCTGTCCACACGACCAGATAGTTTGTGCCATCAAAGGCAACCGTGGGAGAATATTGACTATTTGTGTCGATTGAAATGTCGATTCCGTCTGGATCAAGAACAATCCCTGATTGATTCACCCTGGTACCGTAAATATCAGGATATAGTCCACTGCGATAGTCGTTCCACACAACCAGATAGTTTGTACCATCAAAGGCAACCGAGGGAGAATATTGTCTATTTGTGTCGATTGAAATGTCAATTCCGTCTGGATCAAGGACAATCCCTGACTGGGTCACCCTGGCACCATAAATATCAGAGAGCAAAAGGTTCCGATAGTCCTCCCACACAACCATATAATTTGTGCCATCAAAGGCAACGGAAGGATAAGCTTGATTATTTAAGGCAGTTGAGATGGCAATTCCGTCTGGATCAAGGACGACTCCCGATTGATTCACCCTTGTACCGTAAATATCACGATTTGAACCATGTTCCCATACTACAAAATAGTTTGTGCCATCAAAGGCAACCGAGGGAGAATATTGACCATATGCGGTAGTTGAGGTTGAGATACCAATTCCGTCTGGATCAAGGACAACCCCTGATTGATTCACTCTGGCACCGTAAATATCAGGTGGGTGTGAACCGCTACGCCAGTCCTCCCACACGACCAGATAGTTTGTACCGTCACAGGCAACTGAAGGAAACTCTTGCCAATTTGTGACGGTTGAGATGGCAATTCCGTCTGGATCAAGGACAATCCCTGACTGGGTCACCCTGGCAGCATAAATATCAGTGAGTGCAAGGTTCCGAAGGTCTTCCCACACAACCAGATAGTTTGTACCGTTAAAAGCAACTGAGGGATAATGTTGACTAGATGCATCGGTTGAGATGGCAATTCCGGCTGGATCAAGGACAATCCCTGATTGATTAACCCTTGTACCATAAATATCATTTGAAGCGCAGCGAGAGTCCATCCACACAACCAGATAGTTTGTACCATCAAAGGCAACTGAGGGAGACGATTGATTAGGATGACCTGGTACATAAACTACGTTTGTGTCAATTAGGAATTCACCAAAACGTGAACCTGGAAAATGGAAACCTTTACTGTCCCACCTGTAGTCCACCTGAGCATTTTCAAACTTTGAATGTTCGGTTGCCTGCTTAATTACATCAGCTACATTAAATGGTACTTCCATATCCTTGCAGTAGAGTACAGAAACCATTAACAAGATCATACAGCAAAAGAGGATACTTTTCATTTTTCCTACCTATTATTTTTTCTTGATATATTTAATATAGATTATCTTTCATTAAATGTCAAGGATTCTTTAATTAAAAATGGGGACAAAAATAGGACAGATAAAAATGGGGACTGCGCCCAGTATCTATTTCCCAGTTTTGATTTCATTTTTTGTCTATGTACTCACTATATCACCATCTCATACCTTTGTCAATGAATAATAAGAAATAAGCGGTTGGGTAATCTGCTTGATTTTATGAAAATTTGTCTCTCTTATGGACACTATTTGGACAACTGGGACATACCAAAACAGCCCCAAAAAGGAGGCTGCTTTTTTTCTAAGATTCATCTATGGTTGTATCATATGATACTATCTAAACAAAATAATTTTTTTTGTTTCTATGTAACTTCCTGCCTGGAATTTCAGGAAATAGATACCACTTGGAACTTTTTTACCAGAGTTATCTCGTCCATCCCAGGTTACACGGTTAAATGAGTGATCGGTTATGTGGAATTCTTTTATTAATCTCCCAGTAGCGTTGTAGATTATCAAGTTTCGCTCAATGTTTTCTGTTATCTGCCATCTTATATCTACTTTGTTGCGAGATGGATTCTGATAGACCTGTAGCATTTGGGTATTAGATTTTGGATTTGAAGTTTCGTTTTCTTCTATTCCTGGACCTGATGGAGAATATTTTACCGTGAGATAGTCAGGATTGCCATCCACACTTTCACTACAACCAGTGACATAGACATAGTTATGCTGGTCCACACAAACAGCAGTTGCCCAGTCATCGCCCCGGACCACGCCAGCCGAGTACCGAGCAATCCACGCCTCAGTGCCATTTGGCGAATATTTTATTGTAACATACTCGGCAGTTGTGTCAGGCGCATAATCAGGACCAGTCACATAGATATTATTTTGATGGTCAACGACAACAGCATTAGCCCAGGCTGAAAGATTTACTGACCCAATATACGTCTTCACCCACTCTTGTGTGCCATTTGATGTATACTTTACTGTAGCAAACTGATAACGAAATAAAGGATCAATACCAGATTTACCAGTGACATATATATTCCCTAAATTATCAAGGGCAATTCCTGCTGGTTCATCGCTGTAATTTGCCATCCCATGGTATCTTGCTACCCATTGCTGAATACCACCCACATTATATTTGATCGTGGCATAATCCCAAGAAGTAGCACTGCTTACACTGCGACCAGCGACATAAACATTACCTGCATCATCAACAGTAATTGCATTTCCTTCGTCTGACCAGTTGTCTTCATAAGAATATCTTTGCACCCATTGCTGGACACCTGAGGAATTGTATTTTATTGTTACACAATCATAATAAGTAGTTGGGTCATAACTTTCACCGGTAACATAGACATTACCGCTATTATCAACGGCCAATGCATAGGCAATATCCCAGCCATTACCAGAAAGATTATTGTATCGAGCGGTCCATTGCTCTACACCATCCGAGTTATACTTTACGGTGAGGAAGTCGAAATTAGTATCCGTTCCCTTGCTCTTACCTGTGACATAGACATTACCATCATCATCCAGTGCAATTGCATATGCTTGATCACATTTATCTACCGGTCCATTATATGTCCTCATCCAGAGGGTATCTCCGGTCTCTTTATTATACTTTATTGTACAGTAATCGCAAGAATCAGCAAGAATGTAATAACTTATATACCCGGTCACATAAACTCCATTTGCATCAACTGCGATTGCCCTTGCCTCATCTGGCCAGTTTTGGGTAGGTGAACCATTATACCGAGAAACCCATTGCTCTATACCCAAAGAATCGTATTTAACCGTAGTGAAGTCATTGATATACCCTGCCCCAGGACCCTGGCTCGCGCCGGTCACATAGACATTCTTTATATTATCGACCGCAATTGCATTTGCGTAATCTTCGCCATAGGGACCCTGGTAGCGGACAATCCACTCCTGTCCATAGCAGACAGTTATAATTATTAAAAACAATTGGCTGATTAATATTTTTTTAAGCACTTAGCCTCCTCGAATATCTCGTTTTTTTATTCATAAACTTTTGCGGGCATAAAGCCCGACACTACACTCACCTTCTTCACCCTCTATTCAACTATTAATATCTTTTCTGCTGCCTGAAGGTCTCCTGCCTTGAATCGCACAAAGTAAATACCGGCTGGCAATTTGTGCCCATAATCGTCAGTGCCGTTCCAGGAAACGACTGATACATGATTCAGGATACAAGATGCAAGATTATTGCTTAAATCCCGAATCAATCTGCCAGCCGCATCATAAATATGCAAACTGATATCGTGCATCAAGTATCGAGCATCGTGCATCGAATATCGAATACTTATTTTTCCAAAGGATGGGTTTGGATAGACCCCCACACTAATGCCTGTTGCCCAGTGCCTGATGACTGCTTTCTCCTCTATACCCACATTGCCATCCGCAGTTATCCTCTGTGCATAGATGTCGCCGTTATTGGCAGGATTCCTCGAATCCTCCCATGTTATAATGGCACCACCTGAACCATCAGTCACAATTTGTGGGTAAATTCCAAAGACACCAGCACCCGTTGTGTCGCAAATGAGGACACCATTTGAGGTCCAGCCGGAGTGAATACTTCCATTACTATCTACTCTCTGTGCATAGATATCACGCCTGCCATCCCTTTCATCATTCCAGGTTATGATAGCGCCACCAAGACCATCAGCGATAATTTTGTGATTAGTCTGATTACCTGTTGCATTACAGATACAGATACCATTTGCTCCCCACTGAGATATTCCTGATGAGTTCACTTTCTGTGCGTAAATGTCCAGATTACTACCACTTCTGTAATCCTGCCATACTATAATAGCACCACCTGAACCATCAGCAACAATCTCAGGATATACACTTATTTCATTACAGATACAGACACCATTCGGGTCCCACTCAAGTATTCCTGATGAGTTCACCCTCTGTGCATAGACCTTGTAAAAACTGCCATTACCATTTACATCATCATCCCATGCTATGATAGCACCACCCGAATCGTCGGATGCAATCTTAGACTTCTGCTGATCATTTACCACATCACAAACGCAGAGGTCGCTTAAGCCCCACTGACGATTTCCTGATGAGTCTATCTTCTGTGCATAGATATCGAAGTCACCACCGGTTCTTTCATCCCACCATACTATAATAGCACCTCCTGAACCATCAGTCACAGCGACTGGATTCTTCGCATGCTCTGATGCATCAGAAACCACTTTGCCACTTGAGCCCCATAGAAGCGTTCCTGATGAGTTCACCTTCTGTGCATAGATTATGCCTGGCACACCAGCACCCTCGGTATCCTTCCATATTATGATAGCTCCACCTGAGCCATCAGCAACAGTCTCATAATGCCACAAAGAGTGTGGTCCATCATCTATACATATCAAAACACCATCCAAAGGTGACCACTGGCGTTCTCCTAAAGAATTCACTCTTTGTGCATAGATATTCCAGTCAGCATTGTCATTTCTCCATGTTATGATAGCGCCATCTGAGCCATCAGGTACTATTTTGCAAGACCTCTGTGTCCCTACTGCATCACAGATTACAACACCATTTACAGGTGTCCACTGGCGAGCCCCTGATGAATCTATCTTCTGTGCATAGATGTCATAGCTACCACCTCTATGATCAACCCATGTTATAATGGCACCATACAAATCATCTGATGCAATTCTTGGATTACTTTGTGAAGATGGATCATCGCAGATTACAACTCCATTTTCTTGCCATGCAAGACTTACAACTGGACTCATAATTACGAGCACCATCAAAACTGCTACTATGCGCTTCATATATACCTCCTCTTTTTTTTATACAATTTACGATATTTGTCGTATCAAGACACATTCTCCTACTACGATCCAAAAATTTTTTAGGATGGTAACATTTTTTGCTTCCTTCATTATTTTGTCACAACTAACTTTGTAATTGTTCTATTGTTATCGTGTTGAACAAAATAGATACCAGAACTTATTCCTTGTAATAATACTTTAGCTTCTGGTTTAGTCATTTCAATTGATTTTACTAAAGTTCCCGAAGTATCAAAGATTCGAACTGTTGAACGGTTCGCATTATGTGGTAAGCGGACAGTAAAATGCGTCCTTGCTGGATTCGGATAGATTTCAAATGTGCTGCGTGAAGCATCAAGCATCGTGTATTCTTCTATCCATGGCATCACATCCCGAATTACTGAGACGCTGTTACCATAATAATTCGCAACATAGACTCGGTTATATTGCGGGTTATAAGTAAAGGCAATTGGACCGTCACCGACTCCAATTACAGTAATGACACTATTAGTTGCACCATCAATTACTGAGACACTGTAACTACCCCAGTTAGCACTATATATTTTGTTATTTGTCATATTATAAACTAAGGCATAAGGATTACTTCCTACTGTAATTGTCGTCTCGAGCCATTGAGCTGATGAGAACAGTGGTAGGAACGGGCCGATAAGTGCTATAAATAACAATCCTTTGCATTTGCCTTTCACATTCACCTCCTTTACTACGTTCCGAATTCCTATCTCACTTTGACTGCCTTCTGTGTAACGACACCATCAACCTCAATGAAATAGATGCCTGGTCTCATCTTAGAATAGATTTAGAAATTGCGTTAGCTTTCCTCTTTCGTTCTACAATTATGATTGTTCCAAAAATGTCCACTGTTGCTGTATTTTTATTTTATGCTGTATGATTTATTTTAGTGGAAATATTAAATTTGTCAAGGGAAAAATTCGATTTACTGAGAACTATATGACAAAAAAGAAGAAAAAAATGTTATAAGAATAATGAGAGGGAAAAACAATGCGAATTCCATAATACTTCATTACATGAAAGGAGAAAAAATGAGAAAAGGAAAATGTTCTGTTTGTGGGCAGGATATGTTCGATCCTTTATTAAGTGAGGTAAAGGAAGCGAACAGAACCAAAAACTGTTAAGAAACAATGGCACCATTTCTTCTTGACTTTCGCTTGGAGGGTGTGGTATAAGAGGGTATCGCGCCTGTAGCTCAACGGATAGAGCGTCGGACTTCGAATCCACTTGCATCCTTTTTTATAACCCCTTATTTTACAATGTAATACGTTTAGAGATAAAGATTTAGGTCATAATCTTAACTTCTTTTGAGTTCACTTAATTCTTGCCCCGTTAGAAAAGGTATTTTGTAATGGGGTCATTCTTTTCGTGTCACGTTTTTCGCTGTATAGTTTATTTTGCCCCATTTTGTCTCTCTTATGGACACTATTTGGACACCTGGGACATACCAAAACAGTCACCAAAAGGAGGCTGTTTTTCTCTGTTGCTTATCTATGGTTGTATCATAGGGCGCTATCTTATTAACAGTAGGTTTCTTGTTTCCCTAACCCTCTCCGTTGTAAACATAAGGAAATAGACACCGCTGGGCAATATCCTGTTCTGGTCATCATGACTATCCCAGATGATTTGCGATGTGTGATGTGAGATATGTGATGTGAGATCAAAAGATTTGACCAGACGTCCTGTTGCATCGTAGATTTGTAAAGTAACATTTTTTTTCTCACATCCCATAGTTTATTATTTGCTTTAGAATCCTATTAAGAGTCCCTTAGGCAAAGGATATTGAGATGGTCTTTCGAAACTCAATCTTGTTCTCTTATTTCGAACTGTATTCATTTTTGCCCTCCCTTCTGGTTTGAAGTTTTTTTCCTTCTTGATTTTTGGCAAGCTAATCGATACTTCCTCGAATAACCTTTCAAGAACTATTCCCTTTTTCATTTTTTTCCCCTCCTTTTTAATTAAATTTAAGTAATAACTTCCTTCCCATCTCTCTTTCTGATTTGCTTTCACACCCTATATATAAAGCAAGAATCATGCCATCGCAGTCGAATGTTCATAAATACTTGAAATACAAAGCTTTATGAGAAATAGGCCTAACTGGAATCAACCCCATGAATGTGAAAAAGAGGCCAAATATGACCTCTTGAACTGTAGAAAGGAATTAAGTTGTTTACGTATAAGGGCTACCTATGGATGGTCAAATATGGTCGGAGATGCGCGGAGTAGCCATTAATCACTCAAGCCCAACTTTCTTATCTTCCCTCTGAGTGTTGAGCGAGGGATGCCCATGATCTGGGCTGCTTTGGCTTTGTTGCCTGCCACCTGAGAAAGAATGAAACGGATGTACTTTTTCTCGAATTTTTCATAGGTTAATGGTCGTCCCTCATCAGTGAAGAGGTCAACACTTACCTCTCTGGTAATAGGCAAGCCACTTCTGAGCTTTTCGGACAAGTCTTTGAGCTTAATTGTAGTTCCGTCCCTGGCAAAGATAACCGCACGTTCGATCTCATTTTCTAATTCTCTTACATTGTTTTCAGCCCAATCGTAGTTCATCATTGCCTCCAACGCTCTCTTGTCGAACCTCTGAAAATGCTTTCCCTTTTCTTCAGTATACTTTTTCAAAAAATGATCTGCTAACACCGGAATGTCTTCTCGACGATCCCCCAAAGAGGGTACATCTATCGTCACCACATTGATGCGATAGTAAAAATCCTGACGGAAACGTCCTTCCTGGATTGTTTTTCGTAAGTCTTCGTTGGTTGCACAAATAAGTCGAACCTTGACTTTGATAGTTTTCGTTCCCCCTACCCTCCGGATTTCCTTCTCCTGGAGAACCCGAAGTAACTTGATTTGCATCGCTTCACTCGTGTGATGAATCTCATCCAAAAAGAGTGTACCTTCTTGAGCAGCCTGAAAGAGCCCTTGCTTGTCTATGGCACCTGTAAAAGCCCCTCTAACGCTACCGAAAAGCTCAGCCTCCAGGAGTGTCTCGGGCAAGGCTCCACAGTTGATTGCCACGAACGGTCTCTCCTTTCTGTTTCCATTATAATGGATCGCTTTGGCGATCACTTCCTTCCCGCTCCCGGACTCCCCGGTTATAAGGATTGTGCAATCATCGTTCAGGATCTGCTTCATCTCCCGGAAGACCTTCTGCATAGCTTTGCTCTGACCGATTACTCCGGGAAATTCATATTTCTTCCGTACTTCATCACGCAGTTGGATATTCTCGCTTACTAGCCCTTCCATCAGATTCGCATTACTGATATCAATAGCAGCCACGTTTGCAAAAGCCTCGAGAAAGGTAGCATCTTCCTGAGTAAAGGTCTTTAAATAGATTCGTTGGTCGACGTATAGAGTACCCAATGCACTACTCCGCCCTGGGACAATGAGAGGAACGCAGATGAATGAGAGAATGTTTAGTCCTCTGACACTTTCGGCATCTTTGAATCGCGAGTCCGACTGGAGGTCTTCACTCATAAGGGTCTTCTTGCTCTCCAGTGTTGCCTTAACAATGCTGGTGCTGAAGGCAATATCCTCTTTCTCGAGGGATTCAGAAGCCACGGTTCGGTAGCTTTCACCCGATTCATCCGTGAGAATAATCAGCCCTCTTTCGGCACCAATAATGGTGATAGCAGAATAGAGAATCTCATCGAGAAGTGTCTTTACCTCAGTGATCTGATTGACCCTCTGTCTAAATAGGAAGAGGTCCATCAATCGATCGTGAGGAAGGGTTAACTCTGAGTCGCTATCCCGAGTATGACCAGAGTCGGCAATAAAATTTTTCACGACTTTCTCCCTCGCTTAGCTTTGGACTTGATTGTTTTTAGATCTTTATAGAGGTCTTTTATCTCTTTTTTGGCAAGGTAAGTTTTTCTCAATTCTTTGCTGAGCTTCGATGAAATCGTGTTGACTACCTGTTCAGACTTCCTCAATTCATTCTGGGCAGAGGAATAATTTTTCTTCTTCAAGAAAACCTTGCCAAGCCAATGATGTGCCTGCCAGAGAAGCTCTTTTATCCCACTGGCCTCAGCAATCTTCTGAGCCTGGCTGGCATGGGATTCTGCTTCGTGTAGATCTCCCTTTGGTAAATGGATACGGGCAAGAAGAAGATGGGCTTGAGCCACATCTAGCTTTCTTCCCTTGTCCATAGCAATACTGAGTGCTTCCTCTGCATACTGGCTGGCCTTAAGATCGTTTCTTCTTGCAATTTCCAACTTGGAAATAACTGCGAGGGCTTCTGAGATGGCTTCTATTTGCTTAAGCTCCCTGGCAATTGCCAAGCTGTTTTGAATATCCAAATGTGCATCTTCGTAGGACCCTTTAAGGAATTTCGCCTGACTTGTATCAATGTGAGACCATGCATTCATTTTTGTTGTACCAATTGCTTCAGATATCCGTCCAGCCTCTTCAAGTCTTTCTAATGCCTTCTTTTGGTCACCCACGTCCAACCAAAGCTTGCACAGATAGTGCTGCGATTCCCATTGTCCTTCCTTATCCCCAATCTGCCTTCGGATTCCCAGGGACTGCTCGTGATAGTTGAGCGACATCTCGTAGTCTCCACGGTTCCAATGGATGTAGCCAATATTATTGAGTGCATCACTCTCACCCAGCTTGTTACCAATTTGTCTCTGAATACCCAAGGATTGCTCGTAGGATCTGAGTGCTGTAGCATAGTCCCCGCGACCCAGGTAGACATTGCCAATGTTATTGATGGTATTAGCCTCACCCAGCTTGTTCCCAATCTGTCTCTTAAACCTCAGGCATTGCTCGAAGGAGCTGAGTGCTAGCTCGTAGTCTCCACGGTCCACATGGACGTTGCCAATATTATTAAGGGCATTGCCCTCACCCAGCTTGTTCCCAAGCCCCCTCTGAATCTGCAAGGACTGCTCGAAGTAACTGAGGGCCCTCTCATAGTTACCCCAGTTATAGTGGACGACTCCGATACCATTGAGGGCATTGCCCTCACCTCGTTTGTCTCCGATCTGCCTCTGAATTCTCAGGGCTTGTTCATAGTAGCTTAAGGCCATCTCATAGTCACGGTCCCTAAATGTCGCTCCCAGTCCAGACAGTCCATACGCCCGCTCCGCCTGATCTTCCAATCTTTGACCAAGCCTTCTTATATTCTCATAGTCTACTCCAGCTTCATCATAGCGGCCAATCAATGTTTTTACTTCAGCTCTACCCTTGAGCAGAGTGAGCTTTGTGCGCTGAAGATCAGGAGTAAGGTGCTGCTCAAGGTGTTCGTCCACCAGTTCGATGCCTTTATCGAAATATCCGATTGCCTCTTCATTGGCAAAGAGTTTCTTAGCATGCTCTCCCGCCCTGATAAGATAGGGAAGAACCTCTTTTTTTTGGTCGGCTTCAAGCAGGTGATGCGCAATCTTTCCCGCGTATTCTTCCTTTTCTCCAAAATTCTTGGTGAAGTACTCTCCGATGAATTTGTGGTATTCCTTCTTTAGCTCCGGGATCAGATTGTCGTAGATGACCTCCCTGATCTTAATATGGTCAAAGTAGTACTCTCTCTCTAAGGCATGGATGAGATGATGAGAGTGCTCTAAATCTTGCAAACTACGCAGCACCTTCATCCGAGGAAGTCTCAAACAGTGACTTAGGGTATCAGATTGAAAAGAACTCCCCTCCACTGAGGCAACATCCACAAGGTTTCTCTCCTCCCTGCTCAAACTCCTAAACCGATTCATGATCACATCACTCACCCTGCTTGGAATGGCTACCTTGCTAACATTACCACTGAGATTCCATCTTCCGTCTTCCTGACTGATCATTCCCTCATCTCGAAGCAGTTTCAACACCTCAAGGATAAAGAGAGGGTTCCCCTCAGTCTCCTTATAGATCAAATTGGTAAAACCCTCAGGGAAATCCGACTCTTGGAAAACGGAGCTGATTACACTCTGAGTTTTCTCTTTATCCAGCCTTTCCAGGTTGATCTTTTCATAGAGTCTTTCTTTTTCCATTCTCTCCAGCGCTGATAAAAGAGGATGAGGCTTTGGCTCCTCAACCAACTCTTCTGGCCGATATGTGCCTACAATGAGTACCCTCTCTCCCCGTGTGTTTCTCGAGAGGTAGGTGAGGAGATTCAAAGTTGGAGGATCAGCCCAATGGAGATCGTCAAGATGAAGCAGTATTGGTCTATCCTGAGACATCACTTTCACGAGCTTCGTAGCTGTGTCCCAGAGCTGCTCCTTGTTGATCAATGATGATTCTTTTTCTCCTCGCATATAAAGAAATGCCTGGATAACTCCCATCCTCCCTATGAGATGGGGAGCCGTATGTTCGATAAAACTACCAAGCCTCTCAGGATCTCTCACTCCTTTGAGCTCAAGATAGGAGCGAATGACATCAAGAATAGGTTGGTAAGGGAAGTCTTCTCTTCCAAAGAGACATCTGCCTACAAAATACCTGGCCTTCTTCCTTTTCGCTTTCCTCCCCAGTTCCCACAAAAGACGAGATTTTCCAATCCCTGCCTCTCCTCTCACCAAGACCGTTGAGCCCTCTCCTTTCAGCATCCGTTCTAAATGACCTTCCAGAATTTCTATCTCCCGCTCACGTCCCACGAAAGCAGAGTAGATCCCTCCGGCCCGCTCCTCAAATACCTCCTCGGTGGCAATGAGTGTGTGGGTCTTTCCTTTAAAAATCTCTCTCACCTTTTCCAGATCCGATTTGAATTCCATCACACTCTGATACCGCTCCTTAGGCTTCTTCTGGAGGGCTTTAAACACCACTTGCTCCACCTCAACGGGTATTCCTTCTCTCACTTCTTCTACTCTCAATGGATCAGAATGGAGTATCGAATGGATAATCGCACCCGGATTGTCACCTTCAAAGGGGAGATGACCAGTGAGCAATTGATACAGCACCACACCCAGGGAGAAGATATCACTCTGTTCATCTATCTGGGCACCAATCGCTTGCTGGGGAGACATATAGTAGAGCGTGCCCACAATCTCATACTTCTCAGTTAAAGCAGAGGCCTCCAATATCCTAGCCAATCCAAAGTCCATAACCTTAATTTTCCCATTGCTCACCATGATATTACTTGGCTTGATATCACGGTGGATAATCATCTTTTTATGAGCAGCAGCAAGTGCATCTGCAACCTTGATTCCGATATCAATGATTCTCTCCACATCAAGAACCTCTTCTTCCATCACCTCATCCAATGTTCTCCCTTCCACCAACTCCATGGCGATAAAGGACCGCTTCTCCTCTTCTCCGACCTCAAACACTTTAACGATTCCAGGATGATCCAGCTCCATCCCTGCTTTTGCTTCCCTGAGAAACCGTTTTCGTACGATTTCATCAGATGAAAGATTGGGAAAAAGCACTTTAAGGGCAATATGCTCCTGAGTGTTGAGGTCGATTACTTCATAGACCTCTGCCATCCCTCCACGACCCAAATCTTTCACAAGCTTATAGTGAGAAAAAGTTTTATTAACCATCTTATTATGTCAATTTATTCTTTTTCGCCTATATCCCCTCATTCTTGAGTATCCTCAAATGTATATCTATACGCAGTAGATCCTTTAACACCTTCCGTTATAGGTTGAAAAATAATATTGTATTTTTTTCGCTATTATGCTCCTTATTTTGTTATCTCTAATGCACCTTTCGAAACTTGCGTATTTACCTATTAATAATTCTTAACTCATTATATTACTTTCTCATATCTTTGTCAATGGTTTTTACAGAGAAGAATTGCTGTGATAACATTTTTTTAAGAAATTTTATCTCTAAAGACTGTTTTTGACCTTTTTGTGTTATAAGAATAATGAGAGGGAAAAACAATGCGAATTCCATAATACTTCATTACATGAAAGGAGAAAAAAATGTCAAATACTAGAAAATTAAAAAAGGATGAAGAAGGATGATTCATCTGTCCTTATTGCGGAAAGCCAATGGTGAGTATCTCTCACATATTCAGTGAAATTGATCAATGGAAATGGAATTCTAGAACAAAGAAATACAAGGAGCTTCCTACTGAATGTTCAGAAAAGTGTATTTACGTGCATTTAGCCAGCAAATTTCCCAGATGGAAAGAATTGGGAGAAATTTCATGGCTACCTACTGGACTCAAAATCCAGTACAGGCTGATTTTGGAACCGAAATGATGGACTTATTTCTCCGAAACCATAGACCCAGTTTTGTTTTTTAGGGTTTTATCCTCAATGTTTTTATTTCTTGTTTATACCGTCTTGCTTCCTTTGCATACGTTAAATAGAAAAGCCATATAACTATTAAGTATACAGAAATAATTCTGTGTATCACAATATTTCTTGCTTTTTTCAGAAAACTATGATATCATAATAAAAATAATAATAAAAGTCAAAGGTAAAATGTAGATGGTTTAATACATATTAACCAGGGGCGTAAATGTCTTAACCCATATTTTTTCTGAAGGAAATTTTATCCCTGTGGTCATAGACCCGTATGGGATCTGCATGGAAAGGTTTGACCCCATCATTGTATTATACAATAACAAACTCCTGGGCTTTTTTTAAGGAAGGAGGTTGACAAAAAAATTCTTTTTATTACAGTAAGTGTATATAGAAAATTTTATGGGAAAATATAAACATCTTATACCAGGCTCAACCAGAGGAATAGATATCCGAATCACGAATATAAATAGGATACAAGTTCTGGAGGAATGAATATGGAGTTTCTGTTTCTCAGAATTGCAGTTATCGGATTTATTGCAACGATGTTCTTTAGCTTCCTACAGGTTATTGTTCATTTCAGAGAGGGGAAGCTAAAATTTTTAAAAAGATATCCATTTGATCGATGCCAAGGTAAGGCTGGCAGAGCTATCAGGAGAAAAATTATATGATTGGTAAAACCATATCCCACTACAAGATCATCGAAAAGCTTGGAGGCGGGGGTATGGGGATGGTATATAAAGCGGAGGACACCAAGCTTAAACGCACCGTTGCCCTAAAGTTTCTGCCGCCTGAGTTAACCCGCGACCCGGAAGCTAAGCAACGTTTCGTCCAGGAAGCGCAGGCAGCCTCATCACTGGATCATCCCAATATCTGCACCATCCATGAAATCGACGAGACCGAAGATGGTCAGATGTTCATCTGCATGGCCTGCTACGAGGGCGAGACACTGAAGAAAAAGATTGAGCGTGGACCACTGAAGTTAGAAAATGCGGTTGATATCGCCATTCAAGTGGCTCAAGGTCTGACCAAAACCCACTCACAGGGGATTGTGCATCGAGACATAAAACCAGCCAACATCTTTTTAACAGAAGATGGCCAGGTAAAAATAGTAGATTTCGGTCTGGCCAAATTAGCCAGACAGCCGAGAATAACCAAGATCGGCACAACCGTTGGCACGGTGGCCTATATTTCACCGGACCAAGCGCGTGGCGGAGAGATCGATCACAGAACAGATATCTGGTCTCTGGGAGTTGTTCTTTATGAAATGCTTACAGGGCAATTGCCATTTAAAGGAGAGCATGAGAAGGCGGTGCTTTATTCGATTTTTAAGGAGGAACCGCAGCCGTTAAGACAACTACGTAGTGATGTACCGGCGCCATTGCAGCAAGTGGTGCTGAAGATGATGCAGAAAGAACCTCGAAAGCGGTTCGAAGATACGGAAGCCTTGATCGCAGACTTGAAATCCATTGATTTGAAACCCGGCTCCACTGTCTCTTCAGCTCTTCTAAGAAGGACCTTACTGGAGGAGGAAGCAGTAGTAGCAGGGCGAAAACCAATAGCAGTAATGACCTTTAAAAATCTAACAGGGGAAAGCAGTTTTGATTATCTCTCTGAAGCCATTCCTAATCTCCTCATAACAAATCTTGAACAGTCCAATTATTTAAGTATAATGACATGGGAAAGAATGCATGACTTGCTCAAAGCCATGGGGAAAGAAGACGTTAAATCAATAGATAAGGATCTGGGTTTTGAACTCTGTTGTATGGATGGCATAGATACCATTGTCCTGGGCAGTTTAACTAAAGCTGGTGATATGTTCGCTACAGATGTGAAAGTGTTGGATGTGGAGACCAAGAGGCTCCTGAAGACTGCCAGCTCAAAGGGCGAAGGAGTTGCCAGCATTCTAGAGACGCAGATTGATGAATTAAGCAGAGATATCTCTCGAGGTTTAGGCATATCTGACCGAAAGATAGAGGCAGCTCAACTGCGGATTGTTGATGTAACGACGATGTCAATGGATGCCTACAACTATTT
>JABUBL010000045.1_pt1 | contig 24052 bp, 25 predicted proteins | sample 7240371 | NCBI WGS metagenome assembly JABUBL01 (sample SAMN07256343, study PRJNA390944) | subsurface metagenome | isolation source: Methane hydrate marine sediment | place: Pacific Ocean: Eastern North Pacific, ODP site 1244 | collected 2002
AGTTTGACAGGTATACCGCCCCCAGTGAGTATTTGGGCAGGGCCATAGTCTCTCCGCTATTGATATAGCCTGCAGTCCTATATGCTTTTGGCCGGAACCATCCGAGATGTGAATGGCTTCTGGTCCATATTTCTCCTTTATTTCCTTCAATTTCCCGGCAATCGTGTTTAGAGCTTCATCCCAGGATATGCGCTCCCATTTGCCCTCTCCTCTTTCTCCGGTCCTCTTTAGTGGATATAGTAATCGGTCAGGATGATACATGACATCAGGAATAGTCACTCCTTTAATGCATTGGGTAACGCAGTTCATACAACGGCTAGCCTCTTCAATTCCCGTCCGGTCACTGTAACCCAGCGCAGTCTCTTGGAAAGAGCCGACAGCTTCAGCAGGTGTCAGAGCGGGCATTCCCTGGCGGCTCTTTTCACCTGTGAAGGCAGTCATCATTTCTGGCATGGGCGCTTCCTTGGTTTTCGGCTTCTCTGGCTCAGGACCCCCCAGGTACTTGATGATGGAAGAAGCCGCCTTACGTCCGGCGGCTATACTATCTACCACTGTGCCGGCACCGACGATAACATCTCCAGCAGCGAAAAGACCGGGGATATCAGTGGCTAAGGTCTCGGGGTTGACTACCACCGTGCCGCGGGAAGTTACCTTCAGTTTACTATCTCCCCCCAGGGATGAGATGTCGGCGGTCTGACCAATAGCGACTATTACCGCATCAGCATCTATGGAGCGTTCGCTGTCAGGGATGGCAACGGGGCGAGGCCGACCACTCTCATCAAGCTCACCAAGCTCCATCTTATAGCACTCTATACCCACCACCTGTTTGTGTCCGTCACCAAGGAATCTCTTCGGGTCAGTTAAGAACTTAAATTGGATGCCTTCACTCCTGGCTTTTCCTACTTCCTCAGGCAACGCCGGCATTTCCTTCTCCGAGCGCCGGTAGATAATAGAGACCTCTTCTGCACCAAGTCTAAGAGCACACCTGGCTGAATCTATAGCCTCATTACCGCCACCAATTATTATGACCTTGCCACCAGGACGAATCTTCTTGCCCTGTTTAATATCTTTTAGGAAGGGTAGGGCATGATAGATACCATTCAAATCTGAGCCTGGAATAGCCAGGGTGGCAGACTTTTGGCAGCCAACGGAGACCAAGACAGCGTTATACTTCCGGAAGAGGCTATCAATTGTCAGGCTCTTGCCAATCGGTGTGTTGGTTTTAATTTGTACACCCAGAGCCGTAATATAATCGATGTCGGCTTGGACCGTAGCTTGGGGAAGTCTGAACTCGGGAATTGCAGTGGACAGCACACCGCCAGCCACTGGAGCGGCTTCATAAACGGTAACACCGTATCCTGCTTTCACCAGGTCGTGGGCGGCAGTGAGGCCGGCCGGCCCCGAACCTATAATGGCTATCTCTTCCTTCTTCGTCCTCTTGGCAGGGGCAGGTTCCCCCTCGGACTTCAGCGAATAATCAGCCGCCAGCCGTTTGACCCACTCAATTGCGACCGGTTCATCGATAACGATTCTACGGCACTCGAGCTCGCAGGGATGGTGGCAAACCCTCCCGGTAACGGAAGGAAAGGGGTTGGTGTCCCGTATTATTTCCATAGCTTCCTTGAACTTGCCCTGAGACACGGAGTTGACATAACCAGGAATATCCATACCTATGGGACAAGCCTCGCTGCAGGGCGGTATCCTGTTTATCGGGGACGCATCTACAACACTTACTACTTTTCCGTCAATGACCTCCGCAGTTAGAACGCACTTTTGATGACAGCGGAGACAAACTGTATCAGCTTTCATTTATCTTCTATCTTCCTCTTTGTCACTGCCTTTTGGTATAAACTATGACTTACCCTTGAAGGCTGCTGAGCAAGGCATTGAGATTTGCCTTGGCATCACCCCAAATAGTAATCACATGCGGCATCTTGTAGAGTTGATTATCCACACCGGAAAACCCCGGCTTTTCATCGTAGTTCAACACAAGAACAGTTTTGGCCTCTTGAACTTCAAGAATGGGCATGCCAGAAATCGGGGTATCCTGACGAAGGCCGGCTGCGGGATTAACCACATCGCAAGCACCTATCACGATAGCTAGCTCCGCTTTCTTAAAATCGTCATTAATTACCTGCATCTCAAATAATTCATCGTATTCCACCCCTACTTCGGCAAGTAGCACATTCATATGCCCTGGCATACGGCCGGCGACAGGGTGAATAGCATATCGGACCCTTGCTCCCCGTTCCTTAAGCCAGTTCGCTAAGCTGTGGACTCGCTCCTGGGCTTGTGACAGTGCCATTCCATAACCAGGGGCAATGATGATATCCTTGGCGGCTTTCAAGGCAGCGATGGCGCGGTCGAAGGATGAACCATCTTGACTGTCAGCCTCAGCAGGCACCTCCTCTAGCGCTTCTGTCGGCGTAGCAATGCTCGGCCTAATTCCAGAAAGCACTCCTAGAAGATTCCTATTCATAGCCCGACACATAGTAATGGTAAGGAGGGCGCCGGAAGCGGCAACACAGGCCCCACAACCAATCAGGAGAAAATTGTTCAGTGCGATCCCACAAAAGGCGGCTGCAAAACCGGCAGTGCTATTGAAGAATGAGATTATCACTGGCATATCAGCTCCTCCAACGCGAATGGTGAAGATGACGCCTATGATTACAGACACCACGATGAGACCGATAGCCGAGCCAGCGGCGATTGGCAGCCCATACTTTAATATGGCGAACACGCTCAGCAGCAGGGTTAATAGTAACAATCCAAATAGAATAGTAGTGTGCCGGGGTAAGAACACTGGTCGCTGCTCAATCTTCCTGGCAAGTTTACCAGCGGCGATAAGGCTTCCGCTGAAGGTTGCTGCGCCAACGATGATGCCCAGCACGCCGCCGACCTGAGCCAGGGTAGTTAATTCAGCTCCCCTTCGTATAAACTCTGAAAAAGCAATAAGAAATGCAGCAGTTCCACCGCAACCGTGCTGGAAGGCTATCATCTGCGGGACACCGAGCATACTCACTCTGACTGCTAGGATAGACCCCAGAGTTCCACCTAGCAAAACAGCTATCAGGACAAATTCCAGACCTAACATGGGGTATCGGAGCACCATAAAGGCCACAGCCCCAGCGTAGGCGAACATATTGAGCCAACCTCCCAGGCGTGCTGTCTGAGGCCTTCGGAAGAGGGCTATGCCTCCTAGAAAAAGGAGAATGACAACGGCAGCAACAAGATACTCTAATGGAAACCCCATCGGTCACTCCTTCTTTTTAAACATCTTGAACATGCGGTCGGTCAGCAGAAATCCACCAATGCAGTTGAAAGAAGCCGTGAGCACAGCTACAATAACTAATACAGTAATCAGAGGCGAGAGATTTTTAGAAAGCAGAACAAAAGCCCCAAGAATAGTTATAGAGGAAATGGCGTTGGTAGCGCTCATCAATGGTGTATGTAATAGTGTGGGAACTCTGGAAACCAAGAGATACCCCACTCCGAGAATGGAAAAGAAAATTCCCAGCATTATGATGAGAGGTAACAATTAGACACCACCTTTATCTAGCCTTTTCTCCCATTGCTTTCAAGGCGCCCCGATGCAAGATTTTACCCTGATGAGTAATAAGAGCCTCTTCATTGATTTCATCTTTTAGGTCCATCTCGCCTGAATCGCCCTTATAGAGGTTCAGGAGGAAATTACAGATATTTTTCGAATACAGCATGCTGGCGTGGGCTGGCATTCGTCCAGGAATGTTCTTATAGCCATTGATTGTGACGCCGTTGTCAAGGGTGATTTCTTTGCCACCCTCTGTCAGCTCACAGTTTCCACCTTGGTCGACACTAACATCTACAATCACAGCCCCTGGCTTCATCGAGGAGACAACATCTTTGGTTATTAACAGCGGAGCCTTCTCTCCCGGCACCAGGGCGCAGAGTATTATCACATCCGCTTCTCTGGCTAAGGGGGCTAGGGCTTCTTGCTCTTTCTTAAGCCACTCGGAAGGCAATGCTTTAGCGTATCCTCCTTCTCCCTCAGCAATTCCTGTGGGGACATCCCATCCTGCATCTTTAGCTCCCAGGCTGCGACCCGCTTCTCGTGCCGCAGCGCGAATATCGACGCAGGACACTACACCGCCGAGCCTTTTGGCTGTGGCTACCGCTTGTAGCCCCACAACTCCCGCACCAACCACCAGAAAGTTAGCTGGCGGGGTAGCGCCTACAGCGGTTCCCATCATGGGGATGAACTTCGGCAGTCGGTGGGCTGCCATTAGTATTGATTTGTATCCTGCCACCGTACTCATACTACTCAGGGCATCCATAGGTTGGGCTCGGGAAATTCTAGGAAGAGCATCCATAGAAAAGGCTGTAATTCCTTGTTCACTTAGTTGCCGTACCATCCCGTGGTTAGCTGGAGCAGCCGGGTGGAGAAATGTCACCAGCACAGTCCCCTCTCGCATCAAGGAAATTTCATGTTCGCCTATCTTGTCGTTGAGCATCGGTTCCTTTACCTTGAGAATGACCTGGGCCTTTTCATATAGCTCCCTCACATCGGAAACCATCTCTGCCCCGGCTTCAAGGTAAGCGCTATCTTCAGCGAGGGAACCACCTCCTGCTCCCGACTCCACCACCACCCTGTATCCTCGTTTGCTGAGCTCCTCGACTTGCTGTGGTAGAAGGGCTACGCGACCTTCTTCAGCCATTATTTCTTTAGGAACACCAATAATCATTCTTTTGACCCCCCGTTTATATTAAATTTCTTCTTCTTCTATTTCCCCACAAAATAAAAAAGGCTTGGGAACACATTAATCGTGTTCCTCAGCCTCCTTAATCGCTTACGCCTCTTTCTTTGCTTAGTTTAGCCAATTATACTTGCCCTTCACCGCCGAATATTTAACTGTTCGGCACAAGCACTATGAAATGGGGGTCAGGCTATTAAATTTTTGGTAATACAGCGTGGCTGAATATTATTAGCACCAAAAAAGCAGGTTGTCAAGCCAATGACGGTAATTTTTACGTATGTGGTAAACTAACGGCGTGCTTTTAGATGAAATATTTCGCAGGAAAATGTAAAAATTCGGTCATTTCATAATATTTTGTTGCCAAAACCGTAACAAAGGCATTGAGTTATCTTTGCCTACCGACGGGAGTCTGCTATAATTAACCATCAAATTTTGCTTGGGAGGTTGCCATGACTGACGAGCTTGATAGAAAACTGGTACTGGAGCTGCAAAAAGACGGCAAGAAGGGCTATGTAGACTTAGCTGGCGAACTGGGGGTGGTTGAGGGCACGGTACGGAAGAGAGTTAAGCATCTTCTGGGCAGGAACATTATAAAGATAGTTGCTGTGCCAAATCTGAGTAAGCTGGGTTATGGCTTCGTAGGCATTCTGGGATTGCAGGTTTCGGTAGCAGACCTGAGAAGGGTGGCATCGAAACTAGCTCAGAATCGACACGTGTGCTTCCTATCATTTGTCACCGGCAGATTTGATCTCATCGCCATCGTTGTAACCCGCTCGCCAGAAGAGTATTCTCACTTTTGGGAAAGCGAACTGGCCACCATCCCCGGTGTATTGAGAACTGAAGGCTTTGTTAACCTAGATATCATCAAAGGGTCGGCAAGCCTCTTAGATACTATCGAGCTCGTCCGTAACTTCGATATTCCCTCACCGACCAAAACCCGGAAATAAGCAAGAAAATCTAACGCGAATGAAGTCTCATAGCTATTTCTGCATAATTTGACAAAGAGCCGCCCTGAAGCAAATAGGTTGCGTAAACTGGTTGGGGGAAGAGCCCCCGCAGCATATCTTTACTTAACCGTACTTTCTGAGGTAATTTCCCCACAATTCTTCATCATTAGGAATTACCTCCGGTATAACTCTTACCAGCTTAGTGTAATTGATAAGATGATAATAAGTTAAATTGTCGTCGGTGGTTGTACCCCCCCATGAACCATTCCCCAGCGATAGGGTAAACCATAGTCCATTATTAAAGAAACCGCCGTTACCAAAAACCTGGACCTGGTTTACCAGGACACGGCATACCGGGATCTCCATAGCTACTCTTTGGATGTGGTCTTCGTTGTGGGAGTGAATGCCGCAGGAGTGTCCTGGGGCACTAAAGGCACAACTCTGCTTAACCATGTCGATAGCTTGGTCAAAGGTTTTATATTTGTAAAGGGTCAGTATCATTGCTAACTTTTCTCTGGAAAAAGGATAATCCTTGCCTATTCCTTCTTCCTCAACTAGGAAAAACTTGGCTTGCGTTGCCTCCTTGCTTAGCCCAGCCTTTTCGGCAACAAATTCGGAAGAGCGGATAATTAGCTCACGGTTCAGGGCCCCGTTTATCCAGAGGGCATTTGCCAGTTTCTCCTTTTCTTCATCGGGCAATAAGTAACCACCTTTGTCTTTTAATTTTTGCACTACCTGGTCATAGATGCCCTCTTCAATAATCAATATACTTTCATTAGAGCAACTACTGTTGTAATCAAATATTGTTCCAGCAACTATTTTATTAACAGCGTCGTCAATGTCTGCCGAGGAGTCAATAACTATGGGAGGGTTTCCTGGTCCAACACCGATAGCCGGTGTTCCGCTGCTATAGGCAGCTTTGACCATTGGTCCGCCGCCGGTGGCAATAACGAAATCAACACTTCTCATAAGTTCCTGACTCAGTGGTATGCTTGGTTCAGAGGTGTACTGCACTGCTTCCAGGGGAGCGCCAACTTTGGCAAGTTCTTCGTGAATAAGGCGCACTACTTCGCCGCATGTCTTTTTGGCGCGGGGGTGGGGAGCGAATATTATGGCATTAGCTCCCTTTAAAGCAATCATTGCATTATGAATAGGGGTTGCCTCTGGGTTAGTCGCCGGAATGAGGGCTCCTACTACCCCCTTGGCTTTGGCTATGCGGGTAATACCCGTCTTTTCATTCACATCAATTACGCCTACAGTTTTTTCGCCTATAAGGTCCCGTAAAGTACCTTTCGTTTTATTCCGAATCTTTTTAACTTTATCTTCGACATTTCCAAAACCTGTTTCCTCGGTGGCTATTTTGGCTAAATACTCAGCATTTCCTGGTTTGCCTCCTACCCAGGAAATTGCCGTTACTATTTCATCGATTTGTTCTTGATTATACTTCTCCAACTGTGGCAGCACTTTTCTGGCGGTGCCAACCAGTTCCTTGATGAGCTGACTCTCTTGTCCACCTTGCGTAGAAACCATTTTTTAGCCTCCCTTTCTTACTTCTGGTATCTCCTTAGCTTGAAAAAGACACAATATCTGCACCCAAGGAGAGTCTCGCTCTCTCCTAGGTTGATGTCTCCTCTGAAACTGAGATAGCTATCTTGTATAGGACGGTGAGTATTAAGAAACCCAGCGCCCAGATGCCAAGGGTGATTAACGCCTCAGGCACTGTCGGCCAATACTCAAATATTTCACCCGTAGGCGAGGGGATAAATCCGGGAACAATCAGGCCAAGTCCCTTATCTATCCAGATGGAAACAAATACCATCACACAGGCTATGGCCAGGATATTCTCCCTTCGGCGTGTGCTGGGGTTGATCAAGAGGGCAAGAGATACCAGGGCAAGTGTAATAGAAATCCACATCCAGGGCACAAGTGTTACTTTCCCGTCCAGACCAAAGAGCAGGTACTGGAAGTGAACCATGTGCTCCGGTATTTCGCTGTAGAAGACGGTAAAGAGTTCGACCAGCAGGAAGAACATGGTGATAATCATGGCATAAGTGACAATCTGCGCCACCTTTTGCAGGGCTTCCCTTCCGGGGTCAAATTTGGTAAACCTTTTTATGATGAGGCACACTATTATCAGGAGGGCGGGCCCGGAAGCAAACGCCGAAGCAAGGAAGCGGGGTGCCAGAAGGGCGGTAAACCAGAAGGGCCTGGCGCCAAGGCCACAGTAGATGAAAGCGGTAACCGTGTGAATGCTGATTGCCCACGGAATAGAAAGCAGTATGAAAGGTTTTCCCCAAGCCGGCGGCGCTTCTGATTTACGCTCTGCATCCAATGTGGACCAGGCAATCACTAGATTAAGCAGGAGGTAGACTGACAGGACAATCATGTCCCAGACTAAGAGCGAGCTGAAAGACGGGTGAAGTATTATGTTGAAGACTCGAGCCGGCTGACCGAGGTCGACAAGAATGAACAATCCGCACATCACCACCGCCGCCACGGCTAAGAACTCTCCCAAAGCGGTAATCTTGCCAAATTGTTTGTAGTTGTGTAGATAGTAGGGCAGGACTACCATAACCGCTGAAGCGGCTACACCTACGAAGAAGGTAAAATTGGCGATATAAAGACCCCAGGAAACATCCCGGCTCATACCGGTTATGCCCAGGCCGTAGCTCAATTGCTGGAGGTAGAAGACAAAGCCCACCGCACTAACTGCGGCCAGCAGAATTATCCATCCCCAGTATTTTCGACTGCCACTGAGTGCCTTTTCAAACATACTGCCTCACACCAGGTAGTAAACTTCGGGCTTTGTACCAAGGCTAGGTTTGCGGCGAATGGTGTGGTATGAACGAAGAATTTTCCTTACCTCTGAGTCCGGGTCTCCCAGGTCACCAAAAACTAATGCCCTTTCCGGGCATGCTTCCACGCATGCTGGAAGAAGACCCTGGGCAAGCCTTTCCTGGCAGAAGTTGCATTTTTCCACAACCCCTTTCGCCCTGGTCGGAAAGTCTGGATTTGTCTCGCTGGTAAAAGGTCGGGGGTCTCTCCAATTAAAGCTTCTTGACCCATAGGGACAGGCGGCCATGCAATATCTACAGCCAATGCACCGATGATAGTCCATCATGACTATTCCGTCTTCTCTCTTCCATGTAGCCTTCGTGGGGCAGACACTTACGCAAGGGGGGTTATCGCAATGATTGCAGAACACGAGAGCAGGACTATCTTTTAAGACCTCTTCAGTGAATTCGTGTTTCTGTTTCTGGAACGCCTCATCATACGGAATAGTCCAGACCCATTTGATTTCATCCTTTGAATTGCCAAAAACAGGCACATTGTGAACGCGGTGGCAGGCATCTATACATTCTCTACATCCGTCTTTTGCCCGACACGCCTTCAGGTTGACAACCATAGCCCATCTTGCGCCCACCAGAGTTCCTGCTAGCGGCGAAGCCTTTATCAGATTGAGCCCCGAGAGCAAATCAAAAACTGGCTTGGCGACAAGCCCCAATGTAGCCAGTCCGACTATCTTTAAGAATCCTCTCCGGTTGACCTTCATCTATTCATCCCCCTCGGGCGGGTTATGACAATCCCAGCAGTCAGGTTCAACTGCCATGTAATCGTGGCACTGGTCGCAAAACTCAGCCTTATTTGAATGACAGTCCATGCATGTGTCGGTAAGACTGATATTATACTCCTGACCATCGCTGGCTACATAAGTGCGGGTCTCCTGGCGAACGACTGACTCTCTCCAGTCGTTCAGCAAGTCCGTGTGCTTGGCTCTCATGTATTGTGCCGACTCTATGCACTGCTTTTCCCCGGTAACGATTTCCGGTTCGGGCACGTAGCCGGCTTTGCCGGTAGCCATAACATACCAGACAGGCAGGGTTATTATACAGAGGAAGATGATTAGTCCGGTCATTATCTTATCGGCATCATACATCCCTTTTCTCCGCCGTTTCTTTGAGGGATTCACCGCGCAGGTCGGTGGTTCTCTCTTTCTCTCCCTTCATCACCAGCGCGTTCCCCACCAGCTCGTGAATGCCGGCGACCTCCATCCCGGGAAGCCAGTATTCAAAGAGGGGTGGAAAGGAAGCTTTATCAATGGCACAAATGCAAGCCATTATATTCACCCCGTATTTCTCATGAACGTACTTTACGGCGTTTGCCCTGGGAAGGCCTCCCCTCAACCTCATTTCTATATTCTCGTCGGTGCCTATGCCGGAACCGCTCCCGCAGCAGAAAGTCCGCTCCTTTATGGTATTCTCCGGCATTTCATAGAAGGAGTTGCACACATTTTTGATGACGTACCGTGGCTCCTCAATGAGCCCCATAGCTCTAACCGGGTTACAGGAGTCATGGAAGGTTACTTTCCATTTATCATTTCGGCTCGGGTCCAGTTTCAATTTATTGTTGTGGATAAGGTCGGCAGTAAATTCGCAGATATGAACCATCTTGGTGGACTTTGCGTTTTCAAATTTGGTGCCGGTTATCGGAGATACTGGTTCCTCCATGAAATCGGCGGGGCCGTTGAAAGTGTCCATATACTGATGGAGGACCCGCCACATGTGACCACATTCTCCGCCAAGAATCCATTTTACTCCCAGCCTCTCGGCTTCGGCGTATATCTTGGCGTTTAGCCTCTTTGTCAGTTCCGCGGAGTGGAAGAGACCGAAGTTTCCACCCTCAGAGGCAAAGGCGCTCCAGGTGTAGTCGAGTCCGATTTCGTGGAAAAGCATAAGATAACCCAACAAGGTAAACCAGTGGGGCACGGCGAAGTAGTCAGCAGAAGGAGCGACAAATAGTACTTCAGCGCCCTTCCTGTTGATGGGTGCCTCTACCTTGATGCCGGTTAGCTCCTCTACCTCTTCTACAGCAGCCTCCATAGTCGGCTTGAAGGCATGAGGGGGGACGCCGAGGTGGTTTCCGGTTCGGTAACACTTGGCCGCCGGGTCAAGGACCCAGTTTATGTTGCAACCAACCGAATCAAGCAGTTCTCTGGCCATCATCGTTATTTCACAGGTATCAATGCCGTAAGGGCAGAAAACCGAGCAACGGCGGCATTCGGTGCACTGGTAGAAATAGTAGAACCACTCTTTCAGCACATCCTCGGTGAGTTCTCTGGCTCCGGCAAGCTTGCCAAAGACCTTTCCGCCCAGTGTGAAGTATTTTCTGTATACCGACCTCAGGAGCTCTGCCCTGAGAACAGGCATATTCTTGGGGTCTCCAGAGCCGATGAAGAAATGGCACTTGTCGGCGCAGGCACCGCATCTCACGCAGATATCCATAAAAAGCTGGAATGAACGGTACTTCTTCAAGCGGTCTTTCATTCCAGCCAATATTATCTCTTTCCAGTTTTCTGGCAGTTTCCAGTCCTCTTCATAGGGACGCCATTCCCTCGGGTTCGGGAGTCCAAGATATTCTGAATGCTTTGCTGGCGCACTGTAGCAGTAAGTGCCCTTTCTGAATTCAGCAGTCGTCTCCAGCCAACTCTTTTTGGGAGGCGTATAATCTATCTTAAACAATTCCTCTGGTGTGGATACGTTATCTGGCATTTTTATTCCTTCTCCAGGGGCAGTCCAACCCCTTTTATTTTTTCTCTGAATTCGTCCTCCCACTCCTCATAGGTGTGAACTTTGACCGGATAATCCCAGGGGTTAACGTGTCGCTGCATGCGGCTATTATTCTTCAGGTTTCTCGTCGGGCTGAGGAAGATTCCCGCCGAGTGCATCATCTTGCTGAAGGGAAAGTAGGCTAGCAGCGTGCAGGTGAGGAATAGATGGATGTAAAAGGGCAAGCCGATTCCCTCCGGGATGACAGGGTGAAAACTGAGCACTCCCAGCGCCAACTCCTTTACTGCCACAATATCCACTTTGAAAAACAGCCGCATTAGGACACCAGAAAGGGCTACGCCAAAGATGAGTAAAACAGCAAAGTAGTCGGATGGGAGGGAGATGTAACGTATCTGCGGATAGATAACCCTTCTAAAGAAAAGGTAAGTCAGGGCTATCAAAATGACGAAATCGGTTATGTAGAGTGTCGGCACCGCTAATTGGAAAATCCCGTCAAGATTCTGAACGAAAAGAACGACGGAAGGCACAGGCTCAGTGACGTATATTAAGTGTCTGAAGAGAATGATGAGCAGAGACCAGTGAAAGGCCAGCCCTCCTAGCCAGAGATACTTGTTGCCGCCATATACCAGCTTTTCAGCCCTTTTCAGTTCAACCCTTTCGTTTCTGAACAGGGAGCGGAAAAGAAGCACTTCAAGGGCCATCCTAATTATCACACCAGCGGTACTAGAGGGGCTCTCAACATTATTGGATTTAATCCAGGGGAGAGATTTCTGCTGTCCGCAGACTGTGGGTATATGGAATGGGACCGGTGCCCTTGCCCATTTTAGGACGCGATAAATAAATCCGACAATGAACGTGGCAATGGCGGCATAAGGTATTATAACTGCGAAGAGGGAATACAAACCCAGTCCCCATACTCCGATGAAGACAAACAGAACAAGTATTGCGACTGCCAAGAGGGCATAGAAGGCACTCATTCTATCCCTCGCTCTGACTCTCCATAGTTAGATTTGTTCTTTCCAACAGCTTGAGTACCCTCTCTCTTTCCACTTTTGCCTCGTTTAGTCTGATTTCAAAGACCTTCTCCCGGCATTTCATATATATATCGAAGGCAAGCAGAACCAGTTTATCTATCCTAGCCTCAAATTCCAATAACTCCTCAAAGACCCGATTTTCCTTAATCTCACTTGTCAACTCTTCTCTTATCGCTTTCTTTAGGAGGAAGATAAAGGCAACGGTCTGGGACGGGGAAAAATCCTGGACTGCCCTGATCCGGATAATATTGTCGAGGCAGGCAGCGAGTTTGTCAGAATTCATCCTTTGGAGGAGTTCATCATATACTACCTCTATCTCCTGAGAAATCGTATATCCAACCGGATTGATGAACCTGTCCTTTTCCTGTTTTAGAAATCTTGAAGTATCAGCCGGGTAAGTTTCCAGTATTAGTTGGGACCACCTCTCCAAAATGGCGGCTCTCTTTTGTGGCAGTAAACGTTCTAAGACCATAACCTAGCCCGTTGTGTTCGACTCTGGGTGGAAAACTTATACCGAGAAATAATAACCGAATTGGAGCTATATTGTCAAAGCCTCTCCGAGTTTGTTAAGGAACAATGAAAACCCATAACGGTAACGGACAGGAACAGCCCGCTGATAACTATTACGTTTTTCTAGTTAATTCAAAATAAGTAGAGTATTTTTCGTAAAATAAGGAGCGTTGACAATGTTTTTCCAAGTAGCTTATACTTTAGACGGCAAAATGAGATATTCTTACATCACATAAACAACGCATAGGAGGTGGCTAAATGGCTAAAAGTGAGACCCCTCAGCTCGATGAGCTTGAGAAAGGTCCCTGGCCAAGCTTTGTAAGAGAAATGAAGAGGGCGGCAGAAAGGAATCCTGCTGCCAGGGACATTCTGAGGCAACTAGAGCTTTCCTACAAGGATAAGATAACACACTGGAAGCATGGTGGTATAGTTGGCGTTAGGGGCTATGGGGGAGGGGTTATAGGCAGGTACTCCGATGTTCCCGAGCAATTCCCAAATGTAACTGCCTTCCACACTTTAAGGGTAAATATGCCCAGTGGCTGGTTTTACACCACCAAGGCTCTCAGAGGTGTCTGTGATGTCTGGGAAAGATATGGTAGCGGTCTCACTAACTTCCACGGGTCGACAGGTGACATCATACTTTTGGGAACGACTTCGGACAATTTACAGCCTTGTTTTGACGCACTGAGTGATGAGGCGGGATTTGATTTGGGGGGTTCCGGCTCAGTCTTGAGGACGCCAAGTTGTTGCGTGGGACCGGCTAGATGTGAATGGTCCTGCATAGACACTCTTGACATATGTAACGACCTGACTCATGAATTTCAGGACGAGCTACACCGACCCATGTGGCCATATAAATTCAAATTTAAGATATCTGGATGCCCCAATGACTGTGTTGCCGCCATTGCTAGAGCCGATATGCCCATAATCGGCACCTGGCGTGATGACCTTAGAGTAGACCAGGATGAAGTGAGAAAATATGTAGCCAGTGGCTTTGATATCCAGAGAGAAGTTATCGCTATGTGTCCCACCTGGGCACTGGACTGGGATGAAAAAGCCCGAGAGCTCAAGGTAAAGCAAGAAGAATGTGTCAGGTGCATGCATTGTATTAACCGAATGCCTAAGGCAATCAGGCCCGGGGTTGAGCGAGGAGCTACCATTCTTATCGGTGGTAAAGCGCCGATAGTAAAGGGGGCACTGCTTTCCTGGGTACTGGTTCCCTTCATGAAGATGGAGCCACCCTATACCGAATTCAAGGAGCTGGCACGCAAAATATGGGAATGGTGGGACGAAAATGGCAGGACAAGGGAAAGGGTTGGCGAGCTCATTGAGAGATTGGGAATGGCGCAGTTCCTGCGAGAAATAGGACTAAAGCCAATCCCTCAAATGGTGTTCCGACCCAGGTCCAATCCGTATGTCTTCTGGCCCCCTGAGAAGAGGAGGAAGTAAAGGGAGTAAAATAAATCAGTTGAGGAGAGCGCTGTGACTATTGATATTGGTCCTCCGGATTATAAGCTTATGCTTCACCCGGTAATCAAGGAAAACTATGGCAAGTGGAAATACCATGAGATATTAGAGCCTGGTGTGCTGAAGCACGTATCTGAGACCGGGGGCGAGGTGTATACAGTACGAGTTGGCTCGCCCAGGCTGGTAAGCATTGACTTCATACGAGAGATTTGTGATATCGCTGACAAATACTGTGATGGTTACTTAAGGTTTACCAGCCGGCATTGCGTAGAGTTTATGACCCCGGATGAGGCAAAATTACAGCCGTTGATTGAGGAGCTGAAATCGCATAATCTGCCCATCGGTGGTACAGGAGCCTGCATATCCAATATTGTCCATACCCAGGGCTGGGTGCACTGCCACAGCGCAGCAACAGATGCTTCAGGACCGGTAAAGGCGATAATGGATGAGCTATACGACTACTTCGTATCCATGAAACTCCCGGCACAGTTGAGGATTTCCTTTGCCTGCTGTCTCAACATGTGTGGAGCTATTCCCTGCTCAGATATAGGAATTGTAGGTATACATACCACGGTGCCAAGGGTGGAGCATGAGAAAGTCGGCATACAATGTGAAATCCCGACGACTCTGGCTAGCTGTCCCACCGGTGCTATCCGTCGGCACCCCGACCCAAACATAAAAAGTGTCGTTATCAATGAAGAACGGTGCATGTTTTGCTCTAATTGCTTCACCGTGTGCCCGGCACTGCCGATTGCTGACCCCGAGGGCGATGGACTAGCCGTTTTCGTTGGCGGCAAAGTCGCCAACGCTAGACGTGGCCCCATGTTTTCCCGGCTGGCTATCCCATATATCCCTAACACTCCACCTCGCTGGCCCGAGCTGGTTAGTGCCGTTAAGAATATTGTTGAAGTTTATGCCGCCAATGCCCGGAAGTGGGAAAGAATGGGCGAGTGGATAGAGAGAGTAGGCTGGGAGACTTTCTTCAGACTTACCGGAATACCTTTCACCGACCAGCATATTGATGATTTCAGCCACGCTATAGAAACTTTCAGGACAACCACCCAGTTTAGATGGTGAGGAAAAGAGGTTGATAATGAGTGAGTTAACTGGTGAGGAGCTCGAGCAAAAGATTCTGAAGTACTTGGCAACTGTGGAGATGTCTAAAAACAAAAATGTTGCTAGAGCAATTGGTGTGGAAAAAAGTCTGGTGGACAAGGCGATAGGCAAACTGGCCAAAGAAGACAAGATTGAGTATCTTTACTTGGGCACATCATTTGTAAAACTCAAGGGTAAATAACGGGAATACTACAAATAGTGCATAGTGAATCAAAAACTTTCGCCAACCAGTGGCCGCCGTGTGTTATCATTGCTGCCCCACAAGGTCACTCTGGAAAGACGATTATCAGTGTCGGACTGTGTGCTGCTTTTAAGCGGCGCGGCTTTGTAGTGCAGTCGTTCAAAAAAGGCCCTGACTATATTGACCCTTCATGGCTTACCGCCGCAGCCGGCAGAAGCTGTCGCAATTTAGATGCTGTCTTAATGCCTGAAAAGACATTATTGGCTTCCTTCCAGCAGGCATGCCAGGGGGCAGACCTGGCTCTTATTGAGGGAGCAATGGGTCTGTATGACAGCTTTGATTCAACAGGTCGGGGGAGTACTGCCCAGATATCCAGGCTGCTGCGTAGTCCTGTCATTCTGGTAATCAATACCGCTCGTATGACACGTAGTATAGCGGCAATGGTAACCGGATACCAGCGTTTCGAGCCAGAGACCGATATCGCTGGGATAATTCTGAATAATGTGGCGGGAAGCCGGCATGAGCACAAGCTGGTGACTGCCATAGAGCAATACTGCGGGATACCTGTCGTCGGGAGTATACCAAAAGATCTCAGCCTGAGTATCCCTGAGCAACACCTTGGTTTGATACCTTACCGGGAGGCTGGTCAGGAGACTGTAATCAACAATATTTGCCATCGTCTTGAAGAGACTCTCGACTTAGATAGTATTTTTCATATTGCCCGTAGTGCCAAAGGTAGACGCGTAGTTGCTACTGTCGTCGAAAGTAAAGCGGCTATGGTCAAGTTAGGGGTAATGCTTGACCATATTTTTACGTTCTATTACCCGGAAAATCTTGAGGCGCTGACCCGGGCCGGCGCCGAATTGGTGTTTATCGACTCTATGCGAGACCAACAGTTACCTGAGATTGACGGTCTTTATATTGGTGGCGGCTTCCCTGAGTTGTTTTTGCCAGAATTGGAAGCCAATAGCCGACTCCGCCAGCATATTGCTCAGGCAATCGAAGACTATTTGCCGGTATATGCTGAGTGTGCCGGTCTTATGTATTTATGCCAGAGTATACGCTGGCGTGGCAAACAGCATGGTATGGCTGGTGTAATCCCCGCTGAAGTGGAAATATGTCGGCAGCCTCAGGCTCATGGCTATGTAATGGTCGAGGTCGCCGATGAAAACCCGTTTTTCCCCATCGGCTTGACATTTTGGGGTCATGAGTTCCACCATTCAAAGCTGTCTAAATCAAATGACCTCAAATTTGCCTATCGGGTGCAACGTGGGCAGGGGATAGATGGCAGAGCAGATGGCATCGTATATAAGAATGTTTTTGCTGCCTACACCCACCTGCATGCTTTAGGTGTGCCCCAGTGGGCAGGCGCTTTCGTATCCCTGGCGTTGCGGGAACGGAAATGCCACCCCTCATTTTCAGCACTCAAAACTTAAAGGAGGTAGATGATGGCTGAAGAAGGAATGGTCAAGTGTCCAGTATGTGGTATTGAGGTACAGGTGGAGTCTGAGGCTAAACTCTACGGGGCGGTAAGAGCTGCCCCAAGGGCTACCAGCACCCATGAGGGTAAAGATTACTACTTTTGCAGCAAAGCTTGCAAGAAAAAATTCGACGAGTCCCCGGGGAAATTTGTTGAGAAATAGGAGGTAACACATGCTGAAAGCTTTACTTGGAGGAATGGAGCTCGAAGTTGATGAGGACGGTTTCATCCAGGAACCTGAAAAGTGGAACAAGGCTGTAGCTGATGATTTGGCCAAGGAAGAGGCTTCTGGTCCAATGGGTGACGACCACTGGAAGCTGGTGAATTATCTCAGGGATTATTACATTGAATATGAGATTGCTCCGCCGGTCCGGATGTTGACCAGACAAACTGGATTAGACCTCAAATATATTTACCAGCTGTTCCCCAAGGGACCGGCAGCAGGAGCGTGTAAGGTTGCCGGTTTGCCCAAACCTACCGGATGCGTGTAGTTTTGCCGCAACAGCAGCCAAGTAACCCAGTTCAGCCCGGGAAAGACAATAGTGTGGAGTAACATGTTCCTACAAATAGTAGCTTACGTATCTGTTCTAACATTTGTTAGCGTCTTAATAGCGAAGGCGGTTAAGTATGCTACTATGCCCATCCACCTGAGGTGGGAGCTTTACCCAGTTGCCAGCGAAACAGAGCGTCCTTACGGGGGTTCTTACTATGAGAATCTGAACTGGTGGACCAAACCCCGGCATAAGAGCCTTCTCGGAGAACTCAAGTTTATGGGTCGTGAAATCTTCTTTTTCGCATTGTATTACCGCCTGAAAAGAGAATACTGGTATGTTGTCTATCCCTTTCATATCGGTATTTTTTTGCTTATTGGCTGGCTTGTTTTGCTTTTTGCCGGTGCATTAACTGTGCTCGCCGGCATATCTGTATCTGCCGCAGCGACAAATGTTTGGGGCAGTATAGTCTATTACCTGACATTAATAGTAGGAGTTGCTGGCTTCGCAATTGCAGCCGGTGGCACTATTGGTTTGCTGGTGAAAAGGTCCGTAGACCAAGAGCTAAGGCTGTATACAACCCCCTTAGATTATTTTAACCTATCATTCATCTTGGTCATTCTTCTGAGTGGATTATGGGCATGGTATTTCTTTGACCCGGCATTTGCCACTGCCAGAGAGTTCATGAAAAGTCTTATCACCTTTTCCCATGTGACCAGTATGAATCCGGCCACGTACATAAACATTCTAATGATTTGTCTGTTCTTAATCTATATGCCTTTCACCCGGATGATGCATTATCTGGCTAAGTATTTCACCTACCATAAGGTGCGCTGGGATGATGAACCGAATCTTGGGGGAAGTAACGTAGAGAAGAAAGTAGAAGAGCTACTTAAAAGACGGGTTGGCTGGTCAGCTCCTCATATTCAGTCTGGAAAGAGTTGGAGCGAGGTAGCCAAGGAAATGCCAGAAGATATAACCGGAAAAGAGAGATGAAAAGAAAAAGAACAAGACTAAGTGACATTAGCAAGAACCCAGACGAGCAGCTCCTGGATATTACCGCTGAGGACTTGGTGCCGCTTCCTTACCCCTATGATAAACCAGATGACAAGCCGCCAGTTAAGCCACTTACTGACGAACAAAAGGCGCGATATGAGAGTTCCCTAGATGGCTGTGCAGCTGTTGGTATACCCAAGCCAAAAAGCAGAGAGGAAGAAGATAAACTCGTTGAAAGCTTCCTGAAGGGGCTAAAGAAGCTGTTCTCTAAAGAGGATAACTGGACATTTCTTCAGCCTTTAATGCTGTCATTGGAATACTGCGCCAAATGCCAGGCCTGTAGTGAAGCCTGCCCGGTGTACCTTGCCAGTGGGCGACAGGAGATTTATCGGCCAACCTATCGGTCGGAAGTGCTGCGAAGAATTAAGAAGAAATACCTGGACAAGGGAGGCAAAACCTTCGCCAGGTTTAGAGGGGCTGATGTGGAACTCAACTGGGCTACAATCGCTAGATTGGCCGAATTAGCCTACAGGTGCATGCTCTGTAGGAGATGTGCCCAGGTATGTCCCATAGGTATTGATAATGGCCTGTTAACTCGCGAACTCAGGAAGTTGTTCAGTCAAGAAATGGGCATTGCTCCCAAGGAACTTCATGAGCTAGGCACCATCCAGCAATTAAAAGTTGGTGCCAGCACCGGGATAACTCCTAAAGCTTTTAAGAGTATTATCCAGTTCATGGAGGAGGAAATTGAGGAGAAAACGGGTAAGAAGACAAAAATACCCGTTGATAAGGAAGGAGCGGACATCTTGCTCATTCATAACTCCGGGGAATTCCTGTCCTGGCTGGAGAACCCGGAAGCGTTTGCCATTATCTTTGAAGCCGCGGGGCTAAGCTGGACATTGTCTAGTGAGCTGTCTGGTTATGAGGCTACTAATTATGGAGACTGGTACGACGATATCCAGCTTGCTAGAATAGCGCTCAGGCAGTCTGAGATTGCTCGAAAACTCAAGGTAGAGAAGATAGTTATCGGGGAATGCGGGCATGCACACAGAGCAGCTATAGTTGTTGCCGATAGAGTATTCACCGCCGAAACGAATATTCCAAGAGAGGGCTGTATGCCATTGCTTGAAGATCTGGTATGCAGTGGCAAACTCAAGCTTGACCCCAAAAAGAATGACTTCCCGGTTACACTGCATGACCCCTGCGAGATGGTCAAGCTGATGGGTATTGTTGCCCCTCAGAGGAGAATCCTCAGGCAAATCTGCCCGCAGTTCCGGGAAATGGAGCCACATGGTGTGGATAACTACTGCTGTGGTGGAGGAAGCGGGTTTGCCATTATGCCCTCTATGAATTTTTCAGACTGGAGGTCGGCTGTAGCCGGGAGGATGAAATTCAAGCAGATTCTGGAGGTTTTTCAGGATGTGATTAGCCCTGAAATCAGGAAATATGTGTGTGCTCCTTGTTCCAATTGTAAAGGTCAGTTTAGAGACCTGCTTAGCTACTATGATGCGTGGGAGAAATGCGGCATTCTCTACGGCGGCTTGGTTGAGCTAATAGTGAATGCGATGGTGGATATCAAAGGGCCATTCATAAAGTGGGAGTGGCGTTAATCTGCTTTCCGTAAAAAGGAGAGACAATGGGTGAATCGGAAGGGAAAGTTATCTTATTAAGTTCTGAAGGCTGTGGTTCCGGGGATGCTGAGCTTGGCTTTGAAATCCTGGCTACATTGCTGGAGGCTCTACCCGAACGGGAGGACAGACCGATAGCGATTATCTGCTGGAATACTGCCGTCAAGCTGTTGACTGAAGATTCCCCTTTACTAGCACGCTTAAGACACCTCGATGAAAAGGGCGTAAGTATTCTGGCGGGGCAATTGTGCGTAAGAGAGTTAGGGCTTACCGGTAAGATAGCGGTGGGTAAGTCGGCGACTTTGGGGGAAATCTTAGACCTTATCCTGCATAATGACGTCATTAGCCTGTAAGCTAAAGCACGGTTACAAGCCCTGAAGAGTTGGAAATAAATAGCTCCTGCCAGCCGTCAGGAGCTTTTGTTTAGCGAAGACGAGTTCGGAATGTTTCCAGAGTGGCTGGGGAAGAAGGATTCGAACCTTCGCTTACGGATCCAGAGTCCGCTGTCCTACCACTAGACGATTCCCCAGCACACCGAAATTATAGCATGTAGCTATGCCTGTGGCAATAACCGGATAATTTGACATACTCAGCCTGGGTGCTTATGCTAATATTAATTTAAGAAAGGGAGTCTTTCTTTGGCTGATTTAGTTGTTTTGCAGAAGACCCTCGAGGTTTCTTTTAATAACCCGTCTTTGCTGGAGCAGGCTATGGTTCATAGTTCCTATATTAATGAGAACCCTGGTTTTGCCATGGTCGCTAATGAAAGACTTGAGTTTTTGGGCGATGCTGTTCTAGGCGTTATCGTCGCTGAGAAGCTATATCAGGACTTCTCCGACCTTGCTGAAGGCGAGATGACCAAGCTCCGCTCGGCTCTGGTGCGCCGAGATACCCTGGCTCGAATCGCCAGAGCTATTAAACTTGGCAACCACCTCTATATGGGAAAGGGTGAGGAGGCAAGTGGTGGGCGAAATAAATCGGCTAATCTGGCGGGAGCTTTAGAAGCGGTGATAGCGGCGGTTTTCCTTGATGGGGGTTTGGCTATCACCAGGGATTTCGTTTTGAGGTTATTTGGTGAAGAGTTGCAGAGGGTAATTAAGCCGGATACAGGGATTGATTATAAATCGCAGTTACAGGAACTTATCCAGTCCAAATATCATTTACCACCTACCTACCGGTTGGTAGAAGCAATGGGCCCAGACCATGACAGGAGGTTTACCGTTGAAGTAATAGCTGGCGATACTGTGCTGGGCAGGGGTTCGGGCAAGAGTAAAAAAATGGCTGAAACTGAAGCCGCCCGTTCCGCATTAGAACAACTTTCAGCTAACTTTACACAATAGCCCCTCTTTGTTAAACTTCAATTAGCATCACCTGTAGTTCAGTATTCAGATAGAGGTGTTACCATGGGGAGACGAGATTACAGACATAGAGAACCAAAGAAATCCAAAAGGGATGCCAGAAAAATATCCCCGGTTACTATCGTGCCACCCCCAGTGAATGTGGAAGTAATTAAGAAGAGCAAAAAGAAGCGAGAAGAAGCGGAGGAAGGAGAATAGCTACTTACCAAAGGCTTCACCACGCTGGAGAGTTAAAAGCTCGGGCGGAAAAAGCCAGGTCAATGCTGGAAGAGTGTTGCCTCTGCCCTCGTCATTGTGGGGTTAATCGCCTGGTTGGTGAAAAAGGTAAGTGCCGTATTACTAATCAGGCTTTGGTTTCCAGCTATGGGCCTCACTTTGGGGAAGAAGCGCCTCTGGTGGGGAGGCGTGGCTCGGGGACTATCTTTTTCACCTACTGTAATCTACGCTGTGTCTTTTGCCAGAATTACACTATAAGCCAATTAGGTGAAGGAAGTGAGGCAGGTAAGGAAGAACTGGCAAAGACAATGCTTTCTCTCCAGACGATGGGCTGTCATAATATAAATCTGGTAAGTCCAACTCATGTAGTGCCTTATATCCTGGAGGCTCTGGAACTGGCGGTAAGCGGGGGTCTCTATTTACCCCTGGTATATAACACCGGTGGCTATGATGCTGTGGAAACCCTGCAGTTACTGGACGGAATTGTTGACATCTATATGCCGGATATGAAGTATTCTGATGAAAGGACTGCTGAGCGATTATCCGGGATAAAAGATTATCCTCAAGTAAATAGGGCGGCAGTCAGGGAAATGCATCGTCAGGTGGGTGACCTCCAGGTAGATGAACAGGGTGTTGCGCAACGCGGTCTTCTGGTGCGTCATCTGGTATTGCCTAACCGTTTGGCTGGAACTGAGGATGTGGTGCGATTCCTTGCGCAAGAGGTATCTACTAACACCTATATAAACATTATGGCTCAGTATCATCCCTGCCATAAGGCTTTTGATATACCGCAATTAGCCCGTCCGGTAAACAGGCAGGAGCTCACTGAAGCTATTGACTTGGCTCACCAGCAAGGCTTATACCGACTGGACAAGCAGCAAATTCCGTTACCGTTAAGGCTCATCCTGGGATAGAGATTATTTAGCAACCTATCCCCCTGACCCCCTTCCCTTAATAAGGGAAGGGGGAGGGTAGGGAGGAGAGGGGCGAAGCCCCTCTCCTAAACCTCTTCCCCCTCTCCTTTTAAGGAGAGGGGGATAAAGGGGGTGAGGTTAATAAACAGTCGAGATGGATATCTGGTAGAACTATAAGAGTGATGGTAATGACTGACTTGGCTTCAGTTCAGGCAATAGTTTACGGTCGCGTTCAAGGAGTCTTCTTCCGTGACTTTGTTGCCAGGCGGGCTACCGAGCTAGGCCTGACTGGTTATGTGCGCAACTTGCCTGACGGGAGTTTGGAAGTCCTGACCGAAGGGGAAAGAAAGCAGCTGGAGAAGCTAGTCAGCTACCTCAAGGTGGGGCCATCCGCTGCCAGAGTGGAAAAAGTGGCAATCAGCTGGTCGGAATATAGCGGCAGTTACTCCGGTTTCAGAGTAAGGTATTAAGTCTCAAATTCTACTTTAGCTGACTTAATCAAATTAAGATACTCAGTCTTGAGTCCTAGTGTCTCTGAGACTTCACGGTCTACCTCATAGGGCTCACCAACAAATATCTTACCATACTCCTCACCCTCGCCCTGGGTGGGGTCGTCTTGACTGGTAAACTTCTGTTGAGCTTCTATAATCCCCAGGTCAAAGGGGAGAGTGAAATAGAGGTCAGCTATCACCTTATCAATTCCCAGACTGTGTAAAGCTCCCCAGCCGCTTAGTGACTCACCATGATACTTACTGCTCGGCAGCAATGTGAGCAGGTTCATTATACTGAGATTGCCTCTCCCCTTAAAAATCTTTAGTGGAGCTACCGTTATTAAATAGTCGCTGGACAGGATAACATTGGGCACCCAGAAAGTCGGCATAACCAGAGACTTGGGTAGGGGATTATCTACCTCTACCCAGATACAATCCTTTACATCCAGCGTCAATACCCGTGGGAAATTATAACCCAGGGCTTGATATATCGGGTAGATTGGTTCGCCCCCGGGAGTCCCTTCTAATAGAAGAATATCGGCATCACTGGCCTGCCTGATACCTTCTATTATCGACGACAGTATAGTCTGGCTGGTTGTTACCGGGTATGCTACCGGATAAGAGGCACTGGGTTTAATCAGAATGCGTCGTGCCCTGGATATCACCGTTGGTGCCTTAAAAACAAACTCTGAAGCCTTAAATATCACCTCTTCCTCCTCAAGAAAATGCGCAAGCTCTTTGCCTTATTAACGCTCTTTAGACCAGATACCATGGCAACCAGGGTTCTAATCAGCAAGCTCTTAGTAGATTGATTTATCGGAATATAGGCATCATTAATAAACAGGTCAATATCCTCTTCTCTCTGTTGGGCGAGGAGTGTTTTCTCAATCAAGTCAGTTATCTTTGGCACCTCGTCCCTCGGA
>JABUBL010000047.1_pt1 | contig 24014 bp, 30 predicted proteins | sample 7240371 | NCBI WGS metagenome assembly JABUBL01 (sample SAMN07256343, study PRJNA390944) | subsurface metagenome | isolation source: Methane hydrate marine sediment | place: Pacific Ocean: Eastern North Pacific, ODP site 1244 | collected 2002
GTGAGGGAGAAAAGGGTCAAGATGGCGTTCTTCACCGTAGTCGGTGCGGTCAAGCAGGCGCGGCTTGCCTACTACGACCAGGTGGAGCACGAGTATCAAAAAATTAAACTCGATCAGCCCCTAGAGATCGCGAATTGCTTCGGCAACCTCTCGATCAAGGACGGCAAACCATTTTCCCATGTCCATGCCGTGCTGGTCGACAAGGCTGGCAAGACCTACGCGGGGCACATGATTGGGGCGACGGTATTCGCGGCCGAGCTTCACTTTCAAGAGCTGCTGGGCAAAAAACTCGAGCGGGAGTACGATCAAACAACTGGCCTAGCGCTGTGGGAGTTTGGGGGGTTATAAGGTGGACCTGCTGATAAAGAACGCTCGAATCGTCGGGCGAAAGGCTCTGAAGGACATCGGCATCGAGGGTGAACGAATTGTCAAAATTGGAAAAATTCGGGGCCGCGCGCGAAGGGTGATTAATGCAAAGGGAATGCTGACATCTCCGGCTTTCATCGACCCACACATCCATCTCGATAAGTGCATGATAGGCGACGAGGTGCGGCCGAATATCTCGGGCACCTTGCAGGAGGCGATCGAAATCATCTGGGAGCGAAAGCGTCGCTACACCGTGCCCGATATCGTGCGCCGTGCGGGTGAAGTTATTCAAATGGCTGCACTGAACGGCACCACCCGTATGCGAACTCACGTCGATGTCGACACAATCAGCGGGCTCAAGCCCCTCAAGGGCCTGCTCGAAACGCGCAGAAAATTCAAACATCTGATGGATATTCAGATCGTCGCTTTTCCCCAGGAGGGAATCCTACGTGATCCCGGGACCGAGGAGTTGCTCTACAAGGCGATGGAGCTGGGAGCTGACTTGGTTGGCGGGATGCCTCACCACGAGCGCCCGTACTCGAAGGCGAAACCCCACATCGATATTTGCTTTGAGGTGGCGAAGCGGTTCGACGCCGACATCGACATGCACGTGGACGAGACCGACGACCCCCGCTCGCGCTCGCTCGAGTACCTAGCGGAAAAAACAGTCGCCGAGGAATACCAAGGTCGAGTCACGGCGGGCCACACCTGCGCGCTCGCGGCCTACCCGGACGATTACGCTCGCAAGGTCATCCGGAAGGTGAAGCAAGCGAACATCAACATGATAACCAACCCAGTCACAAACCTCGTGATCCAGGGTCGCGGGGACAAGCAACCGGTTCGCCGGGGGATAACGCGGGTTAAAGAATTACTGGCGGCGGGAGTTAACGTCACTTTTGGTCAGGACTGCGTGAACGACGCCTTCTACCCGTTCGGCCGCGCGGACATGCTTGAGGTTGCGAACATAACTGCCCACGCTGCGCACCTAAGCACGCTGGATGAGATTAGAACGGTCTTTCGAATGATGACCTACAACGCCGCCCGCACACTGGGGGTACTCCATGATTACGGTGCAGTTGGGAAACGCGCGGACCTCGTGGTGATCGACGCAGTTTCGGTGAAAGATGCGATTCGGATGCAACCAGACCGGCGATGGGTAATCAAGGGTGGCAAGATCATCGCGGAAGGTAGGTCGATTCGGAAGTTGGTTTGACTTCGCGTGGTCACATACACAATGCGCAGCCCCCCTCAAGAAAGTTGATCGTATTGCGACCCTTCATCAACTCATCGGAGGATATGATGCAATGTTTTAAACTCGTACAAAGAAGGCTGATGGTTGGAACATGGCCAAGAAATTTGCTGATCTGCACGTTCATACCCGCGCCTCCGATGGGGGGATGCTTGCGGAGGAGGTCGTCCGGCAAGCGGGAGAAGTCGGGCTCGCCGCGATAGGGATAGCTGACCACGACTCCGTCAACGGCATCGAGGCAGCGTTCGAGGCGGGGAAAAAGTGCGAGGTAGAGGTCATCCCCGGCGTAGAACTCAGCGCATACCTCGATGATTCTGAGTTACACATTTTGGGTTATTTCATCGATTGGCGAGACGAGAGATTTAGGGCAACGCTCCAGAAGTTCATAGAGGTGCGCCTGGACCGAGCCAAGCAGATGGTCGAGAAGCTCCGCGGGCTCGGCTTGGATATATCGTATGAAGACGTGTTGGTCGAGGCTGGCGATGGAGTGGTGGGCCGGCCCCACGTCGCGCGGGCGCTAACCAAGCGGGGTTACGTTGAATCCACCGACCGTGCGTTCGAGCTATACATAGATGCGGGAGGCCCAGCTTACGTGGACAAATATCGTCTATCCTCCGCTGAAGCGATCGAGATGATTCAACGAGTCGGCGGGGTTCCGGTGCTCGCCCACCCGCTCTACGTCTTCCGCGAGGAGATGTTGCCGGAACTCCTAAAGCAGGGACTCGGGGGCATCGAGGTCTACCACACTAAGCACGATATCCTTGCAACACGACGCTTCGAAGACCTAGCGCGCCGGCACAACCTGCTGGTGACGGGCGGCAGTGATAGCCACGGCTTCGATGTGCCCATCGGGACGGTTCGAGTGCCTTATGAGCTCGTGGAGAAATTGAAAGCTGAGCGCAAGCTTTATGAGCGCCCACGCTATTTTAGGTGAAGCAACAGCTGTATCGTAACCAAGGGGTTCTAGTTATGATTACCGCAAAAGCTGCAATATTCGACCTCGACTGCACGTTGGTCGACACCCTTAAGCGGTTTTATGATGTCTTCAACGAGATGCTCGAGGAGCATGAAAGCCAACCTCTCGCTTGGGATGAGTTCTTCAAAGGCTACGTTGCGGACACGCTTGACGATGTAGTCGCTGTACCCTCGGACGAAGGGCGAGAGCGAAAGCTGCACGAGTTCTGGCTAGAGTTCCTCCGAAGGTACCGAGCGAGCGACCCGGGCAGCAAGCTGATCCCGGGCGTGAGGGAAGTTTTACAAAAGCTCCACGACGCAGGTGTCCCCATCGCGGTCATCACGAGCTGCATCGCCCCAGCAGCCAAGGTAAGAGAGGAGCTGGCGAGTTTCGGGCTCGATAAATTTGTGAGCGCGATCGCCACCGGGGACGACGCCATTAGGGACTTGAACGAAAAGCATCACTTCTCCAAGGTTGAGATCCTCAAGCTAGCTGCCGAGAGGCTGGGGGTCGACCCCCGGGAGTGCGTGACGGTGGGGGACTACTGGAATGATGTAACGGGTGGAAAGGCTTTGGGCGCGAAGACGGTAGCAGTGCTGTCGGGCCTGATGCGACGGGAGCTCCTAGAGAAGTTTGAGCCTGACGCGATCGTCGAGAGCGTTCGCGACCTGCCGAAAGTCGTAAAGTTTGAAAGTCAGAGTTAACTTCTGGTGAAGGACGTGGTCCGAATCGATGGCACCAGCTTCGGAAGCATAACCGTAGATGGCAAACGCTACCCTCAAGATGTTTGGATCTTCACTGATGGCTCAATCAAGCGACGCGACCAGAACCACGAGTTCACACTGGATGAGCTCGACCTCCTATCCGAGGGAAAGCCTGAAGTCGTGGTGGTTGGCACGGGGCAATCGGACTGCGTTCGAATAGACGAGGACGCTGCGAGGGAAGCTAGCAAGCGAGGAATAAAAATGATCAGCGATATCACTCCCAACGCCCTCAAGCGATACAACGAGGCGGCAAACGCAGGGCGCAGGGTAGCTGGCACATTTCACGTCACATGCTAGGTGTCCAAATGGTGCGAGCTTTCATCGGAATCGATATCGACGAGGCGGTCAGGCACAAGTTAGTGGCTGCCCAAGAGCAACTCCAGGCGACCGGGGCGCAGCTCAAGCTCGTCGAACCACCCAACATCCACGTGACGATGAAATTTCTGGGGGAGGTTCCTGAAGATAAGATTGGTGCGATCGCTGAGGCGTTGAAAAGAGCCGCTGCGGGAACAGGGCAATTCGACATCAGGGTTAAAGGCATAGGTGTCTTCCCGAACCTGCGCTACATCCGAGTCGTGTGGGCAGGCGTGGCCGAGGGGCGTGACGAGGTAATCGGTCTCTATCAGAAAATCGATCGGGAGGTACAGCCACTCGGTTTTCGCCCGGAGCGGGATTTTGTGCCCCACATGACCGTCGCGCGAGTCAAGACGGCAAAACAAAAGGAGCGGCTGGCAGCTTTTGTTAAAGAAATGAACGACGCTGAGTTTGGAGTGACACGCGCCCAAGCAGTCGAACTGAAGCAAAGCACGCTGACTCCGAAAGGGCCAATTTACAGCACCCTAGCGCGGATCGAGCTAAGCATGTAACTCGTACTTATCGACGTCGGTTAACGATACCAAGGCAGGCAGCGTGTTAAATATTCGGAGATAAACTCGCGAACTTTTTCATTCTTGCAGAGCTGGACTATATCCTTCCTTCTGTAAATCTGATATCTCCTTGCGATGGCTTCACCCACGTGCTTGCCTAAGGTCGTGCGCTCCCCCAACGCCTGCTCGAGTACTTTCTTCGCCTTCGCTTGCTCGCGCTCGATCTCAAAGACCAGCCTTCCTGTAGTGTCGACGAATGGGCCGGCGAATTTTCGCTTCGATTTTAGGTGAGTGTGGATGAAATCCCCCACCTCAATCGAAATTGGAGGTCCGAAGCGGGTGCGAACTCGGGGCAGCTTCTCCACCGCCAACTCGAGTAGGATGAGGGCCTGAGAATTTGACCACACGTCGCTCCGCATCACCTCAAATCCAGCCCGCGCCAGCCGCGTCACAAGGGCTCGCTCGGCCTTCCGGAGCTGAGGGTAAAGCACGTCAGGGACAACATCGGGTGGGGAGAAGGTAACGCAAAAGAGTGTTGTTCCCCTCCGCTCCAACGTCGCCTGAATCTCTCGCACGCTCAGCCTTTGCACGGGCCTCGGGAAGAAAAACAGTTTTCCCGGCTCCTGCGCGAAATCTTGACATGCCCGAACGAAGGTGGCAAAGCTCTGTGTCGACACCGCGGCACCCACATTCCGGCTGGCGTCGACGGGATCGATCACAATTAGTGGCTGCCCCTCAAAGAGCGCTCGGGGCTCGGCCTCGTCCGCGTAGCTTCGTTCGGGGTCGATGACGACACTCGGCCTCCACCGACTTGCCGCCTTGACGAGTTTTTCAAATGAACCGTAGTGCAGTACTAACAGCTCACAGAGGTAGCCCGAGAATCCCTGTACCCTGAGCTCGGCCCCGTAAATCCCGGTACCCAACATGAACTGCTTGAGCAGAAGGACCTCATCCGTGAGCCCGGGCGTCAGCTGCTTCTTCACGTAGCGCTGGTGGTGGGGGGAGCGGTCGACTGCGCTGCGGATCTCATTCGGCTTGGTGATATCGTAACAAGGGACGAGATCGACATCGAAGCCCTTGAATCGCATCGTCACGTAGGGGTGCTCGGCGAAGCTCTCCTTCCCGCGCTTACTGGCCACCTCCCGCGCTACTGCTAGCCCTTGGCGCTCGAGCTCCTCGCGTGAAAGCCCCTCGGGGAGGAGGATGAAGATATCGATATCGCGCTCGGAACGGAGCCAAGTGTTGCGGGCAGCGGAACCCACGAGCATCGCTTTCGCTTCGACACCCAGCTTGGAGCAGGCTGCGTTCGTCCGATTGATGAGCTCGGTCGCCACCCGATCGAGACGCTCCCCGTCGGCTGGGGTTGGCTTTTCCCGCTTTAGGATTGATTTCAAAATTTTATCCATTTACTCCCGAACACCGATTTATGGCTGGCGTTAAATGTCTAGCGCTTTCTCAAGATGACTTCACAGTTTCCAATAGCTCGCGAGCCCCCGCTTGAGCTCATCGATAACGTTGGGGCGGCGAGGTTCAACGGGCGTTGGATGTTTCTCTCCGGCAAGGGTTTTCACAACATTTACTACTCCCTCTGCCAAAGCATCGAGCACGTAGCCACCTTCGAGCACAAACACCACCCGCCCCTTGCACAGCCTCTCAGCTTGCTCGACGACAAAACGTGTGAGCCATCCATAAGCGAGTGTTGATAGCTGCAGCTGTGTGAGCGGATCATCGGCATACGCGTCGAACCCGGCGGAGACCGCGAAGAGCTCGGGCTTAAATTGCTCGGTAAGCGGCACGAAAATTTCCTCCATGACCCCCATGTATTCAGCATCGCCGCTCCTGGGTGGCATGGGCACGTTGACGGTATATCCCTTACCACCCCCCGAGCCCAGCTCGTGGACGAAGCCAGTTCCAGGGTAAAGCGTGAGTGGGTTTTGATGTAACGAGAGGAAGAGCACGCTCGGGTCCTCGTAGAAGATGTCCTGAGTGCCGTTGCCGTGGTGAGCATCGAAGTCTAGGACGAATATTCGTCTTAGCTTGAACTCCCGCTTCATGCGCTCGATCATCACCGCGAGGTTGTTGAAGTAGCAGAATCCCCCGCCCCGCGCTCGGGAAGCGTGGTGACCCGGGGGGCGGACCAGGGCAAATGCGTTCGAGGCTTCACCCGAGAGCACCGCGCGCCCAGCATCGATCGTCCCTCCTGCGGCGAGCAGCGCGAGTTCGAAGGTGTTCCTGCGCACCGGGGTGTCGGCATCGAGGGGTCGCTCGGACTTGCTCAGGTGTTCGACGAGTTTGATGTGCTCGGCATCATGAACAAGCTCGATATCCTCACGTTCAGCTGGTTTGGGCTCGAGTACTCTCACGTTTGGCGTTCCCCAGAGCTTTGCCAGCCTCAGCGAGTCCACGATCGCCTTCAGACGCTCGGGCCGCTCGGGGTGCCCCCCGCTCGGTTTGTGCTCGAGGTATTTCTCGGAGTAAACGAGGGTAGTCGACATGGTTCATTTCTCCACGAGCTTTGCTTGCTTGATGATTAAATATCCGTTGGTCCCCCGCCAGACACGCTCTACCTCGACGGGCTCGATGCGCTTCTTGAAAAATGGTGCATCTAGGACGAGGCTCTCGTACTCACCTCCCTCTCCGCTCAAGTTGACCTTGTATTTACGGTTGAGCTCGAGCAAATCGCGTACCGCCACCTCGTCGAGCTTCCTTCCCAACCAGTTCTCATCGAGGCCTTCAGCAGAAACACTTGTCACGATCGCCTCGAAGCCCGCTGCGATGAACTCCCGCAAAAACTCGAGGGGCTCCCTCCCCCAGAGGGGTGCTATCGACTTCAAACCGAGTTCCTCGCAGATGCGGTCTATGCGGCTCTTTTGATAGTTCGAGGCTATTGCGCCGCTTGCCACGCCCTCAACGTCAAGCGTTTGAAGCACTCGTTTCAGATCCTCCAGCTCTGTCTCACGCTCGCCGCTCGTTTCGGCCTTGATGAGGGGTAAACCCGCACACTCGGCAAGCAAGCCAATGAGCTGAATGTTGGGGAAGTGAAACATCCAGGAGTCCTCCCGGCGCGGGATCATCGCCACTATGTGCGCAACCTCATGCCCCTGCCCCATCGCCAGCCAGAGCGCATACACCGAATCTTTCCCACCCGAGCAAAGGGCTGTGACCCGCATTCCCATCAAGAAAACTATGCCCTTAAATCAGATAAACTCCAACGGTTTTTGTAGGAATATGAAAACTATCAGAGCTTTCGCCGCGTTTATCGCTCTCGTGATCGGAGTGTACCTCTTGCTCGAGGGGGTTTACCCATCCCCCCAAAGCTTGGTCGATGCGACCTTCATGGGGCTGGGGGCGGCGCTCATACTCGGTTATTTCCAGCTGATCGGCGATTATTTCCAGCGCCGGCTCCGGATGCCTCCCGAGATGACCTTCATGCCGGTCCTGCTCGTGCTGGGGCTCGTCGTGCTGGGCTTCGGTCTGGTTCGACCGGGGCTGGCCTCGATTGGACTCAAGCTTTCGCTCGCGATCCCAGGGCTCGTGCTCGCCGTCTATGCCGTTTTCAGGACGTTGAAGGCGATCAAGGAGCGGGGCTTATAGGCTGAGCACCGCATCCGCTCAAAAGGATTATCTTAGAACAGCAAGAGTTTGTGGGAAAAAGTGTAAATTAAATTGGAGGTTAAAAAATGGAAAAGGCCTGCGAAAGCTGTGGAATGCCGATGAAAACAGCTGAGGAGCACGGCGGCGGGGACATAAACAATCCTTATTGCAAATATTGCACTGACGCAGAAGGCAAACTCAAAAGTAGGGAAGAGGTTAGGGAAGGGATGATTCAGTTCTACGTGAAGAGCCAAGGAAAGCCCAGAGAGGAGGCAGAAAAATCCGTTGGTGCGAACATGCGTAAAATGCCTGCGTGGAAATAATAAATTGTTTTAGATGTTGGTAAATGGGAGCTAAAAAATCCATTGGTCGGCGTGGTTGGATATGTCAGCAAGGAACAGAACAGCTATGATAATTGCGATTGTGGCAGGTATACTGCTGTTCGTAGCAGGTGTGAGCGGTGTAGCAGCATGGGAAGCGATCAAGACGTTTGTCACTACGCATATAATCGATAATATTACGGTGCAGATCGTTTTTGTGATATTGATTTTCATCGCATCCCTTGGCGGCATTTCTGTCATTATTGGAGGTTTGCTGATCGGAAAAAATAAAGTAAGGACTGGAAAGTTTACCATTTCTCTCGGAGCAGGAATGGGATTAATTGGATTGATAGTCTCTATTGTGATGGCTGTTGTGGCAAACTCTCTCATTATTGGCGAGTTTATGTCAATAGGTGGAATCGGATTGTTTCTCTCGATTGTTGCAAGAGTTGTTGCTAAGTAAAGAAGAAAATCTCCCTCTATGGGTCGGAAAAGTGTCAAGGCCAAAGCTTGGCTATCCTTGTTTAAAAAATATTAAAATATTATAATCCAAAAGCTGATAGCACGACATCCTTCAACCCCGCAAAATAGAGGATGCAGGGCAACATGATAACCCCCATGCAGTGGGTGCGCTTGACCTTGGCCACCGCGGGGAGCACCCCAATCGCGGTTGCAGTTGCTAAAATGAGCAGCCCGAGCAAGCCCGCGTAACAAAACGTCATCACCGCCATGCCCGATATCACCGTCAGGCACATTCCTCGATAGGGCAACCCCCCGATGTGGCGGGCCGCGAGCCTGCCGAGCCTCAGATGAAGCACCGTCGCGATTCCTCCCGCCACCAGCGCCACCCCGATTAGAAAAAGCATCTCGTTGAACCCGACCTTATCCACGAGCTGGTCAACAGCCACAGCCGCGCCGCTCCGGGGGCGGGCTATCGCGTAGAGTGCCACGAAGGAAAAGAGGGCCTTCGCCGTGTTCACCCCGCTCACCCCCACCAAGAACTCACGCGTGCCGCTCGAGCGGGTCACCAGCTGGGCGAGCACCGTCCCCTGCGAGGGGCCTATGCCCGGGATGATGCCCGTCAGGACGCCAGCCCCAGTTCCCGCACACAAAGCTCTCGCGTTTTCACGGAACTCGAGCGGCTCCAAGTTATCAACGTTTTGTTTGGGAAGGCTGCTATTGCGGACGGCGCTGAGCAGGAGAACGCTCACCCCGAAGAGCCCGCTGAGCAAGGGCAGGAGGGCCACATCTCCCCTAACCAGGTTGGTGTCTAACGTGAACAGACCCATCAAACCGGAGAGCAGAAAAATTGCCATCGCCCACAAGATGCCTGAACGCGAGCGCTCGAGCGCGATCATGATTACGATCACCGCGAGCAGTAGCAGGTGCATCTGAGGCTGGATGAACATGTAGGCGGGGGCGAATACGAGCGAGAGGGGCAGGGCGAGCGCGGCGCTCAACATTAGGGCACCTAAGCAACCGAACGCGGTGAGGCGGATGACCTCGTACCCTCGCCCCTCGAGCAGCAGGCGGTGGGCGGGCAGCACCGAGAGCTCGGTCCCGGGCTCGGGCGCTCCCAAGAAGGTCGCCGGGATGTAGCTGATTTTAGGTGAAGTTTATCGGTATTTATATCTATTCCGTCAAGTTATTTAGCTTAAATAAATTATAACCATGCAGTATATAACCAACAGTTATATTTATTAACCAGTTATTACAGAGAATTAAACGACATTCGAGGGTTGAAGATGCCGAACGAAAATACAACAATAGTGACGGCGGCGATCCCCAAAACCATGAAGGGGGCCGCCGTGAAAATGGCACAGAAGTTCGGATATGTTAGCTTGAGTGATTTCATACGTGGTGCAATTCGAGAGAAATTGGAACTCATAAGTCCCCAAGGCGAACCCTTTGCGCGAGAACGCCTTGAGGATCCCCCAAGCGTCATTAAGCAATTGGAGGCGATTAGACCTTGACTTTCGAGCTTAATAGTTCTTCTCCTTTGCCCCGGTGGATAGACAAGTTACTCGAAATTGAGGCCGAGGCTAGACAGGACAAGAGGGAGGATAATGGCAAGTCCGAACCCGTTTGAACGCTTTATCAACCAAGACGTTAAGCTCGTTTTCCACGATGGCCCAGAGGTTCGGGTCCAACGTGGGCGGTTAATTTCCGTGTCGGAGGGGTTTGCCACCATCGAAACCCCCAACGGCATCGTGGCTATTAGCATCTCCGAGATCGTCAAAATCCGCGAGAACGAAGGCGGGAGGCATGAGTGATGGCCTTCGCAAGCGATCTTGATGAGTGGTTGTGGGGCGCGGGTTACTCCGAGCAAGGTCGGGCTTATTACTCGCCCGAGCCCGAGCCGATCCAGCACCACGTCGAGTGTGCTAAATGCGGGGGACTAGTCCCACTGGACGACCACGTTGCCTATGACGGGCTACCCTATCACAACTGTTGCTTACCCGAGGAGGCGGGGAAATGAAGCGTTATGTAACAACCCGCACTTGCCCGAGTTGCCAGCGCGTTAGGTTGGATTTCACCCAGAACCTAGACCACTTGGGGCAGCCCATAGGAGGCATTACGGCTTGGTGTTGGGTTTGCTCTAGGGGCTATTATCTCCGAAGCAACCGAGTGCATGACATCGGTATTAGGTGTGCCTTGTGTGGGGAGATCGTTCCCGCTTATCGTTGCCTCGAGTGTCCAACCTCTAGCGAGTGTTTAAAAAGACAACTCCTAGCCCCCACAACAATCGAGCGGCCACCCCTCAAAGTTAGGCCCGAGGTGGTTATCTATGGTTGATATTGAAATAACCCCCCGGTTCGACCAAGAAACGAGGATAATCAACCCGGCCATCGACATTATTGAGGATAAGGCAGCGATCGGGATTTGGCTCCCCTGCGATGTTGTTTCAACCACGAAAAGCGGGGCGCATGAAGTAAAATCGGACTTTCGCCCATTTTTCATAATGGAGGACCGCACATACCGCCCCACCTTTGACTTGCCCCCTGGTTATGCGCTGGAGAGCAAGCCCATACAAACACCCCAACGGTGGCGCACGGAGGATATTAAAAAGTTCCTAGATGGAGCCGAGGCCCCGAACCCCGCCGAGGTATTTCACTTGATTCTTGGTGCTTGGGATGAATTTGTTGAGCTCCCAAACTTGGCGGAAACAATTTATCAAACTCTATGGGGTATAGGGACCTATTTCGCGCAGTTATTCCAAACATACCCCTATAATTATGTTGGAGGGGTTAAGCAAACGGGGAAGACCAAAAGCTTGACCCTACACGCCGCGCTTTGCTTCAATACGGTTTTAAGCGGCAATATCAGCACCGCCGCGCTTTATCGGATCGTGCAAAATTCGAGGGGGACTTTATTGTTAGACGAGAGCGAGAAGCTAGCGGGGAGGTACACAATTGAGGAAGAACGAGCCCGCGATCTGAAAAACGTTTTATTATCGGGGTACAAAAAAGGCACCCTAGTTTATCGCGCCGAGAAGGGAGGAGGCAAGGGAGAAAAAATAATCGTTGTGCCGTTCCATACATACGGACCCAAGGCGATAGACAACATAAAGGGCATAGGCGACATTTTGGCCGATCGGTGCAAGATCACCATCATGCGCCGGACCAGAGGGGAGCAGGGGAAAAGGGAAATAGACCTCAACAACCCCCGGTGGGCCGAAGTCCGCGACAAGCTCTATCGGTTTTACCTGGCATATTGGCGGGAGATAAAGGAGATTTACGATAACCTTGGTGAACGTTGTGAACTAGTGAACATGGTTTCTAATAGAGATCGGGAACTTTGGGGCCCCATTTTTGCCCTCGCCAAGTTCTTTGATTCAAAGTTAGTGAACGTTGATAATGAACATTGTGAACGAAGTGAACATAATGAATGTAAGGTTATGAGTGTATCAAAAACTACGTTCACTAGTGCACTACGTTCACTAAAAAAGGGGACATTAAGCGAGGTGGTGCTTGATCTAGCGAAGGAAAACGCCGAAATCAAGCGTACCGAGGAGATGACGGAAACTGGCGAACTCATTTTGATGCAAGTCCTTTTGGCCGTGGTTGATAAGGATGCCTACTTTAAGGTTAAGAATATCCGGGACGCGATGGCCTCCCACTTCGACGAACCCCAAGAGTGGCTAACTACCCGGTGGGCGGGGGGTGCGCTCAAGCGGCTAGGGTTCGCTGAAAAACGGCGCGTGGGCACGGGTTACGAATACCGATTAACCCCCCAAGATGTTAAAGACGTGGCCGATCGCTTGGGGGTTGGCCCACCCGAAGAACCACCCAAGGGACTCCAACAAAAGCTAGAGGTTAAGCCCGAGGAAATTGAGGAGGAAAAACCCACCGAACCCACCGCCCAAGACATAGAACGGGCCGTTTGTGAATACCGTAAAACCACGCTTGCCAAGGTCAAACTCGCTGAACTCATAGGCGTTCCGTTGGATCGCCTAAAGACCGTGCTAGAGGAGCTCGAGAAAAAGGGCGCGGTTAGGGACATGGGCGCGATGGTGGAGGTTTGTTAATGAGCGTGAAATGGTCCGAGGTCAAAGCAGAGATCGACAAGGCGCTGGAATACTTTGATGGTCAGGGGATTAGACCCAGCCTCCGAACCCTCTACTATCGTTTGGTTAGCGTGGGGATCCTACCCCATTCGACTTCGGCCTACAAAACCCTAAGCCGGAAGTGCGTGGAGTGGCGGATGGCGGGACACTATGCTTGGGATTTCCTGCAAGATGCGACTAGGATAACCCTCGGCCATATAGACGACAATATCTATGATGGCGGTGAAATAGAGAAGTTAAAAGCAGGCGCGGGTGCGCGACTCAATAGCATAGACCTAGATAAAATTTTAGATAGTCTTTTCGACGATTTAAGCCCCTATTTTTTTCACGGCAGGTGGGCAACTCAGCCAAACATAGTGGAGGCGTGGGTGGAAAAAGAAGCGTTGGCCCAAACGCTCTCGGCATGGCTTAGGGATAAGTCCATAATTATTAGGGTAAATCGAGGCTATTCCTCTTGGACTTTCATTTACAACAATGTTTGCGAACTGAGGGAAACGATCAAACGACACGATAAAGTTGTTATCCTCTACCTCGGCGACCACGATCCCAGCGGTCTGGACATAGATAGGTTCCTAGCCGAGGCGCTAGCGGCCTTCCGAATTGACCCCGATAAGGTAGAATTTCAACGGTTCGCCCTAACCCAAGAGCAAATCAATCGCAGCCAGTTGCCACCAATTGAGGTAAATGTGAAGGATTCGCGGGCGGCAGGGTACATTCAAACTTATGGAGATCGGGCGTGGGAGCTGGATGCCTTGCTCGCCTATGCCCCAGAGAAATTTAAAAAAGAACTCCGCAAAACTGTTGATAGCTATTTTGACAAGGAAATCGCCGAGAGAGTAAGCAATCGGGCGAGCGAGCTAGCGGATGATGCTGGGGAAATTTTAGAGGATGCCAAGGAGAACGCCATCGGGGTAATAAAAAAAGCGATTGAGGAGGGCTAGTAAATGGTAGAGTGTCCAATCTCCGAACATAATCCCTTGCTACCTTGGCGACAGGCCCGCTTGGAAGAATTTGGGAGGTCGGGCTGATGTCGTTGGGTGATGCCAAGTTTGAAGTTGCCGAGTTCTGCCATCGCTGTCGTCATCTCCATCCACGTAAGCCTACCGAGCTTGATCCCTGGCGTTATCGTTGTGGCGTTCCTTTCACGACTTTGACTATCGCGCGCGATAGCGGTCGGTGTAAATATTTTAAACCAAGGTCGAGCTCTCGGGATGGCAAGGATGAGAGCTCTCGGGGTGATGCCGTTGAGTGATATCGAGCGGCTGATGAAAGATGTGGTGCGGGCTGTTCGTTGGATATGCCGTAGCTTGCGCTGGCTCTACCGTAGCCTGCTTCCCAAAACTTAATAATTAATCCTCGCTCAAGTTAACTTGCGGTCGCCCGATATTATTTTTAAAACGTTACGTTGGGGGATTATGTAACCATCGCTTCTTTCATGCCGCTTCTTTTCGGTTATGCTATGAAGAAAAATCAATGCGAGAATCAAAAAACGACGGAATAGGTATTCTATCACCCCCCATCGCCCCTGACCGAACTCGCTTATCCTAGCTTCAATCGGTGAAAGGGGCAATAATAGGGGTATTTCGTTATTTTCACGAACTTCCGTTGTTTGATACATAATCTATTGATGTGGGAGAGAGTACATTGGCGTATAAAGGGTACTCTCTCACTATCTTTTCTATAAAAAGGAAACTCCAAACAGTGCGATGTCCAAACCTCATTAGACTTTATGAGGTTAGGGTCCGTCCTTTCACCTAGTCTTGGGGGCGTGGAAATAATGCGGGGTATATTCTTCTTGTGTAAAATATTGGTTTTACCCACCCTATTCATGGACGACTTCATAGGCCAACAAGAGAAAACCCTGCCGTCATTCGCAAATCGGGGCATTTTAAGGGGTTTTTCTATATTTTACGTTAAAAACCCAAAATCAACACAGATCGATAGATGGTATATATACCCATTTCAGGACGGTGAGACTAAATATTCGCCATCTTTTCTATAAACAAGAAAAACCCAACAGTGCGCCGTCCAACAGAGTAGTGAACTGCTTGGTGCGGCATAGCGGAGCGATAGAGTTTGGCTCTTTGAAAGTAAAAGGCGGGGCGACCGAACGTCCCCAGAGGATCGTCCCGCCTATCACCCCTTTTTCGGAGGCTGAACCGAGGAGGCAGGGGTGATCCTGACTTTTCACCTTGACTTCACCTTAACGGCCGGGCGCGCGCCCAGGGAGAAGCTTTTCATTGTGGCGCGCGGCACATTCTCGGGGCTTTGCTCCTAAACCTCTATTTTTCACCGACTCGGTCACTTCAGGACGGGGCCCCTGCCCACTGCATCGGTATCTCCATGAACTCTATCTCTAGCTTCACCCTTTCCTCTGGCGTGGCTCCTGCCCATTCCATCGGTATCTCCATATACCTTATCTCCAGTATTCCCTTCGTGACGGTGAAGCTCGCTATCGTCGTCCACTCCTCTATGTTTTCCCAATTTGTATTCCATAAGTCGAGGCGGAAGACTTCCGTCGGAGCGAATAGGCGCGCAATCCCCGTGTTTACGTTGACCCAAGTTGGGGTCGTCCCACTCCAGAATTCATGATTGTCGGTGATGGTGCCCCCGTAATCCTCCCATCGACCGTATAATCTCACCGAGTTTATACCCCCGCGATATCCGGATTCAAGGTATAGGTCGACATTTATGTTTACCTGATAGAGGGTTATGAAGTCTATGTCGTGCTGAAACCTGCATCGTGTATTCATGTAAAGGGTTTCGCTTGCGCCCTCAAAATCGTAGCTCATCTCCATCGGTGGGTCTGCACCAGTCTTGGTAATCACGCTGGAGAAATTTCCCTGATCCACCTGATACCAGGGATTGCCTAGATTGTCTTTGACAAAATAACTAAAATGTTTGGCATATGGAGCATCCTGCCAGAGCGTAAACCCGTTTATCGGATACCCCGCCTGTTCCTGTGTTGAGTCAAACGTCCCACTTGGGAGAGGCCCATCCCAGTTCATATCCCAGACCGCACCCATGCCGTGTTCGTAAGTCCAGCTTCCGTCAGGATTTTGCACATAAGACGAAGCTCCCATCTTTGCCCAGTTCTTCCCCCCGCTCTCATAAATCTCGACCTCTAGACTGATCTCGCGCTGTCGAGTCTCATTCTCGTTTAATCCGAGACAACCCCACTCGCTCTGGGTGTATGGACGCGCACCCCATCCATGCCAGCAATACAACCTGACCGGGTCTTGAAAATCCCAATATCCGGGCTGAGTTCGTCCAAAACCAGCCTCAAACCACTCTCCGTTTTCTAACACTAAGTGAATGTTGTAGAGGTTGAATGTAGTGACGTAATATGTAGGACCACCTTCCGTCCTGAGTTCCATGTTCCGTGGTGGATGAACCCTAGACTTAATGCCCCTCCATTTTAATTGGTCGGTGAGCAAATATCCGTATTTGCGGGGGTCGTTTTCATCGGTTTCGCTGAGCGCTGGCAGAGGGGACTTCTGCCTCCCATGAATCTGTCCGTTCTCATCCTCCCATCGGCCCCCGTATTCCTCTACGAGTTCATAAAATCTGGGGAAGAAAGAAATGTGGGTAATGCCGTCATATTTCCAATAGAGGTTCTCCTTTTCTGCAGCTTTTAGAAACTCTACCATGTTCTCCTCGGGCACCCCCCAGAGGGGCTTCCACGGGGGTTGGTAATTTTCCTCGTTTTCCTCGTTTTCTTGAGGATTTTCATTATCATTGCCCCGCACAAGGTAAAGGAGAGAAAATGCGACGACTGCTATGGCAAGCAGAGTTAGGAATAGTAATTTCTTCTTGCCCATCAAGGCTCCTTTAAACCTCCCCACCTTCACTTTTTTGCCCCCATTACCCCTGTTTATCTTTCTATCACTACTGTAAAAATTTTTCTATCACTACGGCTTTGCACGCTCGAGTGGTGGGAGCTGCACGAGGGTGGTACCATTATGGACCACCTATATGTCACGCTGCAAGAGCCGCAACTGGAAGGTCAAAAAGGGCTAGGGGCGAACACAAATCGGGCAAATCGCTTAAATACCCTTTATAAGCAAAATTCCCGATTAGACGCCGTTTATGCAACTTTCGTGGAACTTTCGCGTTTGGGCAGGGTGCTTTGATACACGATTCGCCTCACATTTTTTCTATCTTGCGCTTTAAGAGGTCCCGCACCTCGGGATCTTCAAAAAGACGGTTCATAAGGTCATCCGCGCGCTCGCGCTTTTCCTCTAGCTCCACAACCGCCTTTAGGGTGAGGGCCATCGAGCACTTGTAGCAAAACTTCGCATCGGCGGGGTTGATCGTTTCGCATCGCGGGCACTTCAAGGGTTCAAGGGGCTTTTCTTCGGCTTCGAGCTTTTCCTCCTCCTCAAGCAAGCCCCGATGTTGTAGTAGCTTTCGGTCCACGTCGCGCCCGCCCAGGTGAAGATAAACGGCTGGCATGGCAGAGTCCCGGGTCCACCCCGCGATTATTCGGAGGTCCATTTCGTTGATGTAGGGCATTTTGGCTAGGGCCGTTAGCCTTGAGTGCCGGAAAAGGTGAGGGTGAACGCGCTTTTTTACCCCTGCCTTGGCAGTGTATTTTTTGATTAGCGCTTGGGTTTGAGTTATCTTCAAGGCGGTCCCTCGGTTGCCCAGCCATAGCGGAGCATCTGGATCGTTCTTTTTCGGGTGGGCGTTTATCCAGCCCTGCAAGTAGGGGGCGGTGTCTATCAACCTTATCCGGCGCGATCCCGTTTTCAGCCCCTCTTGGTTTTTCGGCAGGAGGATGATCCCGCCGTATTTATCAAAGTCCACGTTTCTGATCTTCAACGAAAGGAACTCCCCGATCCGCGCCGCGCTCTCATAGAGAACTGCAACCATCGCCTTATCGCGGGGGTTATCACACGCCTCGATTATGCGCCTAATTTCCTCTTGGTTAAGAATTTCCTCGGCTGGGAGATCCCTTTTGCGCCTAGTCCCTTTTATCCACTCCACGCACTCGGGGGCTTCTTTTCCGCCGTTCAGCCAGCGGTAAAACGTCTTGAGGTGGACCTTGTGGATTTGGAGGGTTGTCGGACTAATCCCAATTTTGCCCCTAGCGGTTTGCCGTTTTCGCTCGCTTTTTATCCACCCCTGGACATCCCCCTTGGTGGCCTCTGCAAGCGACTTTTTGACGTGCCTATAAAATGGTACTAGAGTGTCAAGGTATGACACTTTGCTCGTTAGAACGAGCTCTCGATCCTCAAAGAACTCCTCGGCCTTTTCCCGATCCGCACTTGGCAATTGCTTAAGCAAGTTTTCGAGCCTTAGTTCGGTTGTCCCCATGCTTTCGCCGATTTACCCTAGAATCCCTCTCTATAAATACATACCGCTTTTTACTAACGTAGCTGATTATAGTGTGGGACATCATCATTGCCACGATAGCGGCCACGATGTTCATCGGTGGCAGGCCCGAGACCGCTGCTACTCCGACTAATAAGGGGGCGAGGTTGTTAACGTGAACGCCGGGAATCAATCCGGTGAAGGTGCCCAGCCCCACGCCCAGCAGCGTGTAGGCTAGCACCTCCAGCATCTATGCCGCCTCGACGACCCGCAGGTGCGATGGGGCCGCGAGCTTCAGCTCGAGCTCTCCGTTGAACAGCTGGAGCCACCCGTCGACACGAACCACGTTGCCGACATGGAGCTCAGGCAAGCCATTCTCGACGATCCAAGCAGGGACGAAGACCAACAGCTGGCTGCTATCCTCTTGGAGCGTCAGGATCATGCTCCCGCTCCCCACGATCTCGCGCTCCACGATGGTGGCCTGAACCTTCACCGGGATGTCCACCCTCTCCCGGCTCAGGCTCGAGAGTTTGATCGGCGCCGTGTGCACCACTCGCAAGTCACCCGCCCGCTCGGGGATGACCTCGAGCTCGCCATTGTAAAACTTCACCTCGCCCGTAACTTGCACGACGTCCAGAAACTCTATTGGCTCGCCCAGCTCCGCGCGCACCCGGGCGAACACCGGAACGCTGACCACGCTTCCCGAGTCGTCGTGCAGCTTCAGGAAGAGGTGCCCATCGGGATGCTCGTAGGAGTCGACGACCTGCCCGGAAACCGCCACCTTCAGCCCGACGAACTGGTTGTCCAGGCTCGCGATGGGAGTCATCGTCGGACGGACCTGCATCGCCGCAGTGTAGATTGCCGCCAGTCCCGTCAGCGAGCAAAGCAGGCTCAGCTTGGTCATGGTTTTCTCATCCATTCTCTCCCGCCGAGGCTTTGCGCGGGGGTTCTTTATAAAGGGGAAAATTTGCCTGAATGATACACGTGTGTCAAATTCCGGCGCTTTGCGCGGCGATGCTTAATAAATGGGAAAGGGAATTAGGACGGTGCCAAATTGCGCAAGTTCCTAGTCCTCGTGTGCGTCTCATTTGCGTTGCTCCTCGCTCAGCCAACGGTCACGGCCCAAGCGGAGGAGTCGGCGATTTACACCGTCACGATGAATTACAGGGTCCAAAACGATGGCCCAACGGAGGCACTTGATGCGAGGATGATAATTTACCTTTTCGACAATGTTTCGGGGTGGGCCGAGCAACGCGTGCTTAGTGAACAAATCGAAGGGGCTACTCTCCTATCTGCTATCGAATCGACCGACGATAACCGATGGGTTCGAATTTCCCTAGGTAACTTGCAACTTGGGGAGTCCAAAACTGCGACCGTGGTCCAGACTCTAAAGATAAAAATGGTTGAACTTTCAATAGATCCGGCTACGGTTGGTACTTCTTTCCCCCAAGAATTGCTTGTATTTACTTCACCAGTTGATGGACTATTCGAAAGCAATGCGCCCGAGCTACAATCACTGGCCCTGCAACTCGCTGATAACACGGTCAACCCATACTACAAGGCGAAGCAGATCTTCGAGTTCGTGGTGGACAACTTGGAGTACGTACACCAGCCCGAGGGGAATGAACACGGTGCCCTTTGGGGGTACCAGAATGGCATAGGTGATTGCACTGAGCACTCAAACCTCTTCATCGCGCTGCTGAGGGCAGCGGGCATTCCTGCAAAGGTCGTCAGCGGGTTTGGATATCTCGCGCTGTATGCTGTCGGGGGCACAGCTGACGCGGAGCAGCTCGGGCATGCTTTTGCGATGTTTCACCTGCCAAACGTTGGCTGGGTTCCGGCCGACTTGGTTTGGCCCCTCAACGTGGGTTCCTTCGGCAAAATCGACTATTCTCACATCGTTGGCGCGACGACGGGAGGAGAAGGTATAGTCGACGATGGACGGATTCGCTGGCCAGGGCCCGGTGCCTACAAAGAACCCCGCATATCGTATGTCGGGCAAGCACCAAATGTCACGTTCTCCTTCGCTGGCGGCACGATCACGCCGGAGGTGCTGGTCGAGCCAAAATTTGAAACACCGTCTTCGATCAGGGATGGGATCCTAGGACTGACCCTGATCGTGAAAAATACCGGGCAGCAAACGATCGACAATGCAAGTGCCAGCATTTCAGCCGACCCAACGTACTTTGAAATTCTCACCCCGGCGCAGGGGGTCGGTAGCATCACGAGCGGGAGCCGAAGGGTGCTGGACTTTGACGTGCGGGTCAAAGAGGCAGCCTACGATAAATCCCACACCTTCACCGCAAACGTCACCTACGGCAGCTCATACGGCACCTTCAGCGGGACCTTCCTAGCAAAAGGTGACAGAACGGTATCGATCTCGTCCCCGCCAAGCGCGCCCACCCAACAGCCTTTTGATATCCTACTCCTCGCCTTGATCGCCGTGCTGGTTGGATCTGTCGTCGCTCTCGCCGCGGCATTGCTCCGGCGGCGATGATTTTTATAACCAGCACGCCAATCTAGGTGTGATACCAATGTACGGCTTTACCGGCACGATCGTGGGGGTTCGATGCAAGGAGGGAATCGTCTTGGCCTCGGACACCCGGGGCGCGGCCTATTATCTAGTGCTCAGCAAGCGCGTCCGGAAGGTCTTCAAGCTCGAGGAGCGCATCGGGGCCGCCGTTTCGGGCAGCTCGGGCGACGTCCAGAGCATGGTCAACATGCTCCGAGCTGAGGCTAACCTCTACCGCCTGAGCCACGGGCACCCTATCTCGACGAAGAGCCTGGCTCAAGTGGCGTCAAACCTGCTCCATGGGCGGCGGGTGTTTCCCTACATAGTGGCAGGTGTGATCTCTGGCGTCGATAGCGACGGCCCGCGCCTTTGCTTCATCGATCCCGTTGGAGGGAAGCTCGAGGAGGAGAAATTTGCGAGCGCCGGCACCGGATCTACAATAGCTTACGGCGTGCTCGAGCAGAACTACCGCGATGGGATGAAGCTCGAGGAGGGTGCGAAGCTGGTGGCGCAATCGATTAAGATCGCGATCGAACGGGATGCCGCGACTGGGGACAAGACAGTCATAGCACTAATCGACGAGCAAGGGTACCGCGAGCTCCCCGAAGAAGAGGTAGAGAAGCTCATCAAGTGAAAGTTAAGTAAGGCTGAACCCTTCCGCCAACTCAAGCTGGTTCAACACCTTTTTCTTTCCGGGGTCGTAGACGCGCATGGTGTCCCCGCTGAGCCCGTCGATCACCAAGAGTTTATCCCCGGCGCGCCCGAACTCAAGTTTCATGTCGATCAACTCGAGCCCCACCTCGGTCAGCACCCTCCGAACCAATCCCGCCACCCTCCGCGTGGTGACCTCGATTCGCCCGAGCTCGACATCACCCGTAAGGCCGAGCTTGAGGATTGCCTGCCGCGTGATCAGTGGGTCTCTCAGCTTGTCATTCTTCAGGTTGAACTCGACCAGATCGAGGGGCGTGAGCGGCTCGACGTGACCTCGATACCTCGTTAAAAAGCTACCGAGGGCCTTGGCGCGGTAAATCACCTCGAGTGGTATGGGGGTCGTCAGGGCAACCTCGATCTCATCGTTCGAGCGCAAGCCCTTGAAGTGTGTCGAGATACCGGCCTCGCCCATCAGTTTAAAGAAGTATGCTGCCACTTTGGCCGATGCGGCGCCCTTTCCCTCCAGAGTCCCCACGACCAAATTTCCTCCTGGGTCTGGGTTGCCCTCCGCATCGCCCGTCACCTCATCCTTGAACTTCAGCACCGCATGGTCCCCGACCTTCAAGAGGCGCTTGGTCTTGCCCTCGTAGATAACCTCCATCGCTGTCCCAGCTTCCAATCGTCGCTCACGTCTTTAAGCTATGCGGGCGAAAACCTTAAAGTCAGGTGAATTTAAATGGAATGGCAAAAAAATCACAAGGGGTTGGAGATATGGTTGCAAAAATCATAGGCTTGGGCGTAAGCTCGATAGATATGTTCGTAATGGTCGAGGAGTTCTGTAAATCCGACGACAAGATTTGGATAAAAAATTTCGCGAGGCAATGTGGGGGAGTCGTCGCGAATTTCTGCGTGGGAGTGGCGCGCAACGGCGTCAAGTCCGGCTTCATGGGTTCAGCTGGTGAAGACCCAAACGGTCATGAGATAATGCAAAATTTTAAAAATCACGACATGGACATGGACCATTTCTTTCTGAAAAAAGAGACAAAAACTCCGGTCAACATCATAGTTGTGGATTCTCACGGAAGTCGCCAAATACTCCAAGATCAATACATGGAAAAAAATGTCCTCGGTCCGGATGAAATTATAGCAGACTATGTCGCCAAGGCTGATATATTCCACACGGATGCTGTGAAAATTGATGCAGCCAGAAAATGCATGAAAATCGCAAAGGAAGCTGGTAAGAAAGTCTCTTTCGATCTGGAGAGGCATGTCGCCGTGTATGGTTTGGATGCGATCAAGGATTTGCTTGGGATGACGGATATCCTCTTGCCCAACCGCAGAGGGGCCCTTGAACTTACTAAAGAAACCGATGTTAGGGAGGCGGCAAAAAAACTGTTGAGCCTTGGGCCGGAGATCGTCCTCATAACAATGGGTGAAGATGGATCCATACTTGTAACGTCTGAAGGGGAGCATCGAGTACCCATTTATAAAGTTGAAAATGTGGTGGACACGACTGGTGCGGGGGATTGCTTCAACTCGGCTTTCATCAGCAGCATTTACAAGGGGATGACCCCGAGGGAGGCTGCAGATTTTTCCTCGGCATCCGCGGCCCTTTCCGTGACGAAGATAGGTGCTCAATCCATGCCGACATTGAAAGAGGTTGAAAAGTTTTTAGGGAGCAACCCCGAGAAGGGAACGGTGAGGTGAAAACATGGCGCATGGCTACAATGGCAAGATTTTACGCGTCGATTTGTCGAGCGGAAAAATCTCAGTAGATGAGCCGGATGAGGTTTGTTACAGGAGGTACCTTGGGGGAAGAGGTGCTGCGCTTTACTACCTCCTGAATGAGATGGAGCCCGGTGTGGACCCGCTTGGCCCGGACAACTTGCTGATATTCGCACCAAGTGTCCTCACGGGAGCTCCCATACAGGGCGTTTCCCGATTCTCGGTCGCCTGCAAGTCGCCTCAGACCGGAACGTATGGCGAGGCGGAGGCAGGGGGGGATTGGGGGCCCGAGCTGAAGTTTGCCGGCTTTGATGCGGTGGTCGTCAAAGGGAAGGCGGAGAAGCCAGTTTATTTGTGGATTCATGACGGTGAGGCAGAGATCCGTGATGCAAGCAAGATATGGGGAAAACCGACCAAAGAGGCTCAGGAAGGCATCCACGAGGAGCTCAAAGACAAAATGATAAAGGTAGCCCAAATAGGCCCAGCAGGTGAAAAACTCGTTCGGTATGCCTGCATCATCAACAAGTTGAGGGATGTAAATGGCCGCGGAGGAATGGGCGCGGTCATGGGGTCAAAGAATCTCAAGGCGATAGCAGTAAGGGGGAAGAAAAGGATTGACATGAAGGACCCTGACAAGGTGAAGTCCCTTGTGAAGTGGTTCACCGAGAACTACTTGAAAAATGCTGATGTATCAGGACTCCATAACATCGGTACCCCTCAGTACGTCCTCGCGCTCAATACCGCAGGAGCTCTCCCGACCAAAAACTTCCGTGATGGCACCCTCGAAGGTGCTGAGAAGATAAGTGGGGAGACCATGAAAGAGACCCTGCATGTCGGTTCGACGGCGTGTTGGGCATGCACAGTCGCGTGTAAGATGGTGGTCAAGGTAGATGGACCTTTTAAGGTCGACCCTGCCTATGGAGCCCCTGAGTACGAATCGGTCGCCGCCCTGGGCTCGTGTTGCGGCGTCACCGATTTGAAGGCTGTAGTGAAGGCCAACGAGATATGCAATGCATACGGGATGGACTCAATTTCGTCGGGGGCATCGGTTGCTTTTGCGATGGAGTGCTTTGAGAACGGCATCCTGACAAAGAAGGATACGGGTGGAATCGACCTCAGATTTGGCAAC
>JABUBL010000048.1_pt1 | contig 23913 bp, 26 predicted proteins | sample 7240371 | NCBI WGS metagenome assembly JABUBL01 (sample SAMN07256343, study PRJNA390944) | subsurface metagenome | isolation source: Methane hydrate marine sediment | place: Pacific Ocean: Eastern North Pacific, ODP site 1244 | collected 2002
ACCGCGTTCAACGAGCCCCTAATAGAATATTTAGATATGAATGGAAAGTGCTCCAAAAGGAAGCGGGGTGGCAAAGGAGAATAACAAATGCAGATTTATCAACAGACAATTATTTCTATAAATGACAAATTATTTGAGGGTTTTTATAGTTGTGACGGATGTGGTGAATCCCTGCTTATTGTGGATGTGGCAAAAGATTATACTCTTTCAGAGAAAGGGCATGAAGTACTGGATGCTTTTTGCCCACTCTGTCTTAATTGGCTAGGGACACTGAGAGAGTATCCTGAAGGACAAGTAAGGAAAGAAAGAACAGATGATTAATCTAACACAACTAAAGAAAAAGGATGTGGGCAAATGGGTAGAATATCGTGGAAGGGGTGGCGAGGTTGAACGCGGTAGAATTAAATCCTGGAATAACGAATTTATTTTTGTAGTTTATAGATGCGACAATCAATGGCACAGATTTCAAGATTTTACTGCTGTGGCAACTAATCCAGAAGATTTGATTTTTCTCAAAAAAAGCAAAAGTTAATTAAAATAGCCCCCTCTGTGGCGTGGTAATAACACGCAGGCCGGTGGGCACTTGCGGATGCTTGTGTGCCGAAAGGCGGGTCGCAAGCGCAGAGCAGGGCAGAAAATAAAAAAAAAGAAAGGCCCAGGAGGTCTAAGATGGAAGAAAACGAATTAAAACAAAAGGTTAAACTTTTCTTGGCAGAAAAAGAATTAACCCAAGAAGAATTTGCGAAAGAAATAGAAATCTCTCGCAGTAGAGTCAATGGCTGGTTGAATGGCCACTTCGAACTCCAGCCAAAGACTTTCACGAAGATAACCGAAAAATTGGGAATCGTTCCAGTCGGAGAGAGACCACCTTTTACGCCGCTGGACCGGGTCATCGATCACTTAAACAAAGCGAATCGAGAACTCGACAATGCTAGAGACGAAGTAGAAGAAATGTCTTCCTATCTAATGAAAAAAATAAATGAATTGGTGCGATTCAAGCATTTTCTCCGGGAAATCAACAGCGAGAAACCAAAGGAAGATTGACACTCCCCACGAATAAATTCGGGGGATTCTCAGGTCATTGCAGGAACCCTTGTTCCCGCTCGCTGAAAGGGGCATCCGAAATGGATGATAGAGCCTTAGACACTCGCAACCGAGGCACGCACTCTACTCTGCCCGACCCAACAGTTTTTTTCTCTCTTGGACGGCAAAAGTTTTACCCGGTAGCCTGTCTATCAGAACCACCTACTTTTGATTTCAAAGAGCCGGTTCCGGAGAACACTGATAGCATTTTCAGCTCCTCAGTTTTGTCATCCGACGTATTGTTTTAAGCATAGCAAAAATAAAAATAAAGTCAAGGGTAATTCAACCCCACGAATGAATTCGGGGATTTTCTTGTCTAGGAATTTATAAAAAACAAAGCCCAGCGGAACAAAAAAAAATAAAAAAAAAGGAGGATTTCATCACCTCCTCTTTTTCCAGACAAATTCTTTTCCTCGTTCCGCTGGGCGAAAAAAAAAGGAGGCTACAAATGAAGTTCCACGTTTTGAACAAGAAAGGCGATGAAACTCTGACTTTGGAAAAGGAGAATATCACTAGAGAATTCAATCGGCTCATGAAAAATGGCTATGAAGCTGTGACCAAGACTGGAAAGAAAATCGATAAAATCGATAAAATTCCCGATACGGTAGAGGAATTGATCTTTAGCAAACCATTACAGCGTACCGGAAACAGGGGCAATTGACCAGAGTAAATAGCAGAGCAATAGAGATCAGGCTAGGGGATGTTTGGTTCCCAATTTCCCGGGGTACAGTAAATATCCGCCGAGAAGGGCAAGAAGTATATTCGATCTCATCTCCAGCGCCGTTTTTCATCCCTACTCGGGAAATCATCGACTGGCGAGTAGAATTTTTTGTCACTCATGAGTTTCTTCGATCTAGTGAAACCCTTTGGTTTAGTAACTTAATGCAACTCATTACTCGCTTGGAATCAATTGATTACGAAATTCGTTTAGCGGATGGAATTAATTTCTCCCTTCATGGTCCAATTGAAATGGAAATGTCTCAAGATATCGAACGAGATTGCACGATAGTAAAACTAATAGGAAGTGGCGTCCGTCCTCCTTCTTCGGATGCAAGATTCGGAGGCTTTGCTGGTCAAACTATTTCAGAAAGCTTTTTCAATCCAGCTTTCACCGATACCGGCCTTGGGGCCGCTATCCATGAGCAAGCGACTGAACTACTTTGTATGTTCTTGGAACCAGAGCAAGTAGTGGAACTCAAAGAAAAAAGTCGCTTTGACTATATTGATGAGGAAAATCGGACTTGGCGATTCCTCCGCCGATATCATTGGCCAGTTGAACTCTGGATTAATGGAAAACTTCAGCAAAAACTTTGTCTTGATATTGATCCCGAGGCCCCAACTGAGGATCTTCTCCTTTGGGCCTATTTGCAAGTTAAGGGTGGCCATGGTGAGGAGATTTTGAAAACCGCAGCCGGGAGGTGATAAAAATGACAAATAAATTTACCATTTTCTTTCTCATATGCTACACGATAACATTATTCCTTTTTGGTTTCTACATCCAGCGTAGTCAATCGGCAGAATCGATAGAATCCCCGGTCCAAATTCTGGAAGTAACAGTCACCGCCTATTCGCCCCAAAAATCTCAGACACGAGGACACGAGCGGCAAATGGCCTCGGGAAAATATGCCACGGTCCGAAAACTTTGGGAAATGCGATATGCGGCGGTTTCTCGGGATTTGAAAGAGGCGCATGGCCTCAAGTGGGGCGATAAAATTTATTTGGAATTCGAAATCCAAGATCTTATGCACAAGAAAATCGAAAATACAATAGATTTATTTCTTCGGAATAAAGAATTGGCCAAACAATTTGGCATACAGAAACGAAAAATAATCATCTTGAAAAACGTTGATCCTTGACAATTATCATTTTTTCAAATATGGTGAATTAAACACGGTCCCAGAATTCCTGAAGGAATGAGCCGGAATCCATCTCTCAAATCGAAATGGACCTACTATGGAAATTTCAGCCTCTCCCAAGGATTTCGAGCAGATTGCCCATTATCTCCATCGAATTGCCGCCAAAGAAATTCCCCACAAAATAAGCGAACTTAGAGCTGCTAGAAGATTAGGCAACCTAATTGCCGATAAGGTTTCGGCACAGCGGAATAGATGGCTCGATGAACGGCATAAATGGGATCGTGAAGCTTTAGAGATATTTATTTTCAAAGAAGGCAAGACCCCTGAAGAAATAGCTAAAATTGAAGGCGTTCCAGTAGAAAAGGTAGAAAAAGTCTTAAGAAGGTTTGGACTTCTGAAGGTAAAAAAGAAAAAAGCGTTAGCTACAAAAGAGGAGAGAAAAAATGATAAAAAAATTGCCTAAAATTGAAACTATTAATTTTATTCTGCGTAGCAACAAAGTTTATCAAATTGCATTTCAACAGGGAGTATTGACTGTCGATGATAAAATCGTTTGGCAATCAGACGAAGAATCAGTTCCTCCTTTTATGTTAGATGGCAAATTGAGATTAGTCTCCGGTTATCAACTCAAACTCGAGGGCACTGGACCTCAAAATTTTAGGCAAAGAATAAAAAGGAGACTGCAAAAAGGACGAAATTCAAAACTCGTTGTTTGAGCCCCAAGGGGCTCAGTTTTAAGAGTTTAAGCTTTGCATTAAGAGAAATGTATTCCCTTTCCCTTAAAATTGAAATTTAGGGCATCTATGAGCGTAAAATAGATCCCGAGATAAAGGAGCAAAAAAATGAGTTGGCTCGAACATTTATTTGAAGAATTTTCTGTTTTGCCGGCTTATTTACTCTGGCAAAAATTTATTGGGAAAGAAAATAAGGACAAAAAACCAGAAAATTCTGAAGATGAAAATTAATCTTTTAACCGACGCCCCCCGCCATAATCTTGCCCTTATGAAATTAAGTACTCACCACAAAAAGGCCGGGGATGAAATTAAATTAAATATGCCTCTATGGAAAGCTGATTATCGTTACGCATCTTGGATTTTTGAGGATAGCGTAAGATTTGGAGCCCAAGAAGCCGGAGGAATCGCAGTTGATCCTAAAATTACTCTGCCTGAACATATCGAAAAATTAAAGCCGGATTATACCCTCTTTAACTTAAAACATTCACTCGGCTATACATTTCGGGATTGCTATCGGGATTGTCCCTTCTGCAAAGTTCCAAAATTATCAAAAGAGAAAAAGCACCATTCAATCTGGGAATTTCACGATCCCAGATTTGATACAATAGAACTTCTAGACAATAATATTTTCTTTGATCCAGACTGGGAAGAAACCTTCAGGGAAATTGAGTATGAGCATCTGAAAGTGATAGACAATGGCATGGATTTAAGGCTACTGGACGATCACAGGGCTTGGTGGATTAAACAGCTCAGATGGAAAAGACATCATCCTCAATTTGCTTGGGACCGAATGAAGGATGAAAAGAAAATTATCATGGGACTAAAACTTCTACAGAAACATCAAATTAGAGATTGTATTTTTTATGTTCTGATGGGTTTTGATACTAGTTTGCAAGAAGATCTCCACCGCTGCGAAATTATTCACTCTTTTGGATTTGATCCGTTTCCCATGCTGTATAAACCAACTCCAGAGCTCCGAGCATTTCGGCGAATGATTTATCTTCGCTATTATCGAAGTTACAAAACCATTGGAGAAGCTTGGAAAAATTACAGCAAAGCAACGAGAAATTTGAAGCATCAATCCGGATATCGAGAACAGAAGAAATTGAAACGACAATTAAGTTTGGAGAGCAGGAAGGTTTAAATGTCCGAAGACTCTTTCGAAACTCTTTGGAACTTTACCATAGAAGAAATAGCCGATGTCTATCTTCCGGGAACCTTTGATTTTCTCGAAAAGCATCGGCCGAAACTCTATGATGATATCTCTTTAATTGAAGATACTATTAATCAGGATTGGGAAAAAAAACGAATGGTTGCTTTTAAAATTGACACCAAGAATTGGCAAAAATTAATGAAACAGGGAATAGAACAATTTGAACGCGAGCGGATGCAGGTGCCCAAGCAAGAAAAACCGGCCTCTCAGATTTCGAAATCCAAGCCGAAATCCTCTGAATCAGAAGCACCTCGGCGAAAAACTTTCTTCGAAGTCTTTCAGGAGATGAAAGCGAAGGAGAATTTCTGATGACCCAATATCAGCGGGGCCAGAGAGTCCAATATAAGGTACGCGATGAATTGCGCCAAGAAGGCTATCACACGATGACGGCAGGAAGGTCCTTAGGCCCATTCGATATAATCGCCTGGAGATCTGATTCGGTTCGATTCATTCAAGTGAAATCGTGTCAGCGAGAAAAGTTCTATTTTGAAAAAGGCGAGCTGGAAGAATTAGTTAAAGAACCAATACCAAAATCCTGCCGGAAGGAAGTTTGGATCTGGTTTTGGAATAGAGAAACTAATGACTACTGGTGGCGAAAATGGGAATGCGTAGTTTACGGAGAAACTAAAAATTGGCTTTTAACTATGGGGCGAGAATCTTTAGAAAAAAAGCCTTCATCTTTTCATCTTGGATATCCACTTTATCCGAAGCCATTCTAATTGAAGAGATAGATATATTTACCGCTTCTGAGAACCCACCGGGAAATTCTCTCACCAATATCAATATGAATGAAACTGCCATAGAATCCCAGTCCATTGAATCCGAATTTTTCTGCCGCTAGGTAAAGTTCGATAATCCTCTTTCGAGACCCAGCTCTCTCAGTTTTTAAATCTGATGCCAAGCCCCATTTAGGAAGATGGAAGGAGTCCCTGTGTCCTCCTTCATGTGTATTCCAAAAAGGACACCGAATCCCCGAGACCACGAAAATTTTCCTGTCGAGCAGGTCCCGAATTTCCTGAATCTTTTGCACTAATTCCAGATTAATTATTCCCTGCTCTTTTCCACTGCAGTTCGGATCCGGGCATTTGCAGAAAAACTCTTCTTCTTTGAAATTTTTTGTCAAGCGTCCCATTTAGGAAAGGCACCTGAGCGTATAAAGCGATAGAGCCCTATACGCTCAGATGTTCAGTTTTTCTAGCTCTCGCCGTAGGTGTCGGCCAACTTCTCAAGCCAGGAACCAAACTCCTTCGTGGTGAACTTCTTATCAGACCAGGCGATTTTGAGATTTTCATAAACTGGCTCGTACTTATCGAATGACCATGCAAAATCAACCCAGGGGTTTTCAAGTGCCCAAGCCGCAATCATTAGTGTCTTTCTGAGTCCTTCGCCAACACCCGGAATGTTCCCAATTGTCTTACAGAGTTCTCCTGCATCCTCATCAGAAAAAATCTTGTCTTCTACAAGTTCTCCGAACTTGTCAAGCACCGGTGAGGCATTACCGACGTCCCACTCATGATCGAAACTTCTCACAGCTCCAGCTGCAATGTACAGGGTGGACCTGACCCATTGTTTGAACATTCTGCACCTCCCCTTTTTTTTATTTTTGATGAATTTCCTTTGACTTTATTTTGTTTTTTGCTATACTTGAAGACAATACGCCGGATAACAAAACTGAGGAGCTGAAAATGCTATCAGTGTTCTCCGGAACCGGCTCTTTGAAATCAAAAGTAGGTGGTTCTGATAGACAGGCTATCGGGTAAAACTTTTGCCGTCCAAGAGAGAAATAATGACTAGGCTCGGGCAGAGCCTTCAGGGAGCAGAAGATGGCTTCTGCGATGATCTGAGAATCCCTCCGAATTCATTCGTGGGGAGTGTCAACTCCTTATTCTAAATTAAATTTTTGGCCCGCTTCCGCCTATCTCGAGAGATGCTCCAAACCATATTTTGTCTTGACTCCAGTATATTCCAGGTCGGAAGTTTGATATTGCTTTACCCAAATCACCTTTCAGGTCCAGTTTGACTTCAATCCCATAGAGTCCATGTTTTGGCTTTCCATCTTCCACAGTCCAGCCTCCAGTAAAGTAGAGATTCTTCCAGATAAACTGCTCCACAAGGGTGAATTCGACTCCACCAACTCCAGTTTCTCCATCGAACAGCCCTACAGGGTCCATAGTCTTTGCCAGTCGCATGAGTATTGTTAGTCCAATATCTCCAACGCCCCAAGCATAGTCCAAAGCGTTAACCGGCTGCTCTTTGATCTGTTGTTTGCTGAGAAGCTCTTGTGCCCACGCGCTCGAACTGAAAAGCAACGCTAAAACCATGATTGATGCTACTAGAATCTTTTTGGCCATAACACCCTCCTTAATTGTGTTCGATAATCTTCATCGCCAAACCAGTACATCAAGAGAAACATCGAGAAATTGATGACCCAGGAAAAGGTCCACTTTCTTTGCCCCACGGTAAACTTTAGAAGCTCCCTTGGCTGCAGGTACCCGAAACCGGTGTCTGGATCCCATCCAGTTGCTCTTAAATCTTTTGAAGTAAGCATAAGCCAGGCAATTGCCTCCGTAAGACCCAGATCGCGAAGTCCTTTTGCCAAGGTCAAGACTCCTGTACCAAAGGGCGAGGCCATTGAAGTTCCCGTTCCTTTCGCATAGCTATTATTCAGCCAGCATCCGATTAAATCGACTCCAGGAGCCATCATTACCATCCGTGGACCGAAGTTAGAGAACAGAGCTTTTTCGATTTGTCTATTGACAGCACCAACACAGATAGTATACAGGGAGTTTGCCGGATAGATGTGTATGTTCCCTTCATTCCCAGCAGCGCAAACAACTAGAACGTTTTTCCCAGCCATTTCTTTTAATAACGAGTCCATTTTGTGCCTAAAAGCATCGGGTGCATCTCCGCCTGCCGAGATGTTGATGACTTGGCAGCCTTCCTGGTATGCCCACTCCAGTCCCTTGTAAAGCCAGTCCCACTCCCCACCCCCATCATTGTTTAATACTTTGGCAGCATGAAGCTGGCATTTTGGTGCAATTCCTAAGAGGCCCCCTTCTGCATTGATTGTTCCACAAACCCAGGTAGAGTGTCCATTTTTATCTTCCTTATCATCATTAGCGAAGTTTACATCTTTGAAAACTTCAATGTCTTTGTGGTTTGGAGGCCCAGTATCAAGAACAGCTACCTTAATGCCCCTGCCTTTAACCTTTTTCTCTTCCCACAGCTTCCTTATGCCAAGAGATATAAAGCCCCAGCTAGCCAGTTCTTTTTGTAGTGTAGTCAATCTAACTTCTCTAAAGTCGGCTGGTGGTAAACTAGGTTTATTCATTTATTTTTCTCCTTTGTGTTCTAGCAAATTATTCTTAGAAGTTAAATTTGCTGTAAGCATAAAAGATTCTACTTTACCATTCTAGACCAAGACCCAGAAGGGCCGCATCACCCACTAGAGTATCTTCGGTTACTCCCGCACCTCGATAGACTCGAAGACCCAGAATAGCACCTGCATTCAGGCCCGAAAATGAAAGTCCGACCCGAGCTTCTCGGCGGAGAAAAGCTTGTCCTTGACCGCTGCAATCAATCGGGGAGACACAAATTCCTACCCGATTTCCCAAACTAGGAGTTATTCCAGCACACGGTTCGACTGTACTATATTCAATTCCCCAATGCACAGCATCGGTTTCGCTGGCTGCGAGAACGTTTGTCCATGCAATCGTAGCCGATAAGCCTTGACCTGCTCCATATTTACACGGAATTCGAAGGGAATGATAGGCCGATTCTTCAAGCGCATCGTCAAATTTTAAGACTGGCAGAAGATTGAAGAAATCAAGTTCTGGAGCACCTGCAGCTTTACGAGCGAAATCGTTTGGAGAAATCCATTCAATTCCTGAAGAAACTGGCCAGGTGAAATGTGGCCGAACATCGCTGACCATATCCTGATGCATCCAATCATCGGTATCCTGTAAATAAACTTCAGCGATAGGCATTCTCGCTGCAGGATAATCAGGAGCGGCGGGACGATTCGGGGATGTAACTTCTTCTCCGGAAATAATTTCAAGTTCGGCTCCGGGGCTCATTACCAATAGGTCAAGCCGATGCATTCCCGAGATCCCAGGCGGGGTGAAGGCTGGCGAAAATCCGCCATCGTAATCAACACGCTGGTTTGAACAACCGATATGGCCGCGGAAAGGATTGACAAAAAGTTTCATTGGCGAGGTGAGTCCGACTCGAGGAGCAGCCATAGGAGTTGGAACTTTATCCGGGATGTAAGAGCGAAGAGAACAAATGCAACTTCCTGCGCATAATCCTGCTTCCCCGATTTTTAGCCAAGAACTTGGAATATGGGGAACATTTGGCTCATCATACAGTTCCAATCCTGTAACGACTGTGACCTCGCCAGAATATTGGATTTCTCCATCTCCGTCATATTGAACCAATGGATCTACCGCAATTACATCAATCCGTGGGGTGAGGCCCGCGGCGCAGAGACCAACCCGCCCGGCAGGGATCATGCATTTTACGCCATACGGCGTTAAGCATTCGAAATCACTGTACCAGATTGTGAGTCCCGAAGCGTATAGCGCCGAAACCGATAGAGCTGGCGGCGAGATAATTCCCAGTCGGGGGATTTCCATGCTCCGGTCCTGAATTCCATCCTCTAGAGTAACAAAATTTCGGTCTGAATAACGAGAGCGAAGGGAAATGCGTCCATCCGGATCCCGCGGCCGATTCTTAATTTGAGTTGCTAAATTATCCATAGCTAATCATCCTTTTCCCTGGTTAATTTTTCTTATCTCATTATTATACCAAGTATCCCCGGGTCTATTCCCAATAGAAGCTGCACCTATATTCCATCCGTACCAAATTATTCCACAGCCCCGCTCTCGCCAAAATTTATTGACATACACTAGGTCAGGTCTGCTTGTTCCATATGCTGGTTCTTCGGAACCCTGAGCGATCCCCACTATTGGCTTTCCAAAGCCGCGAACAAACTCTATCGCCCCTTTGCCATAATTGAGAGCGCTTGGACTCAGACCACCACCCCGGTAAAAATAACAGGTTATACAAACGAAATCCAATTCCGGAATCACCCGATCGAAACCCCAGCCAGGATTTGTAACTATTGCATCAGCAGCAAATGTGCAGGTTATTGGTAAATTCGTTTGAGAACGGCAACGACGTGCCCAAGATATAATTGAGTCTGCCGAAATTCCCCGATATGATGGTTCATCGGCCATAAAATATGCGAAAAGGTGGCATTCTTCTTCAGTACATTGGGCTCCAGAACCCGGATACCAAGCTCCGCCAGCACCATTGCCAATCATAGGAACTCCAGCTCTTCCTAAATGAATAGCAGCGCTCGTGTTGAATGGCAGAACCAAGTTGAAACCCAAATCTCGAAAAGTATTTAAATCTGGCGCTGTAGAGGAAGTCAGTAAACCCCGAATATCAGAATAATCTTCGATTTCATATTCCCACCCATCATCCGGTTCATCGTCGGGAGGGGTATCCGGTTCATCCGGTGGATAATGCGGTTGATCGGGAGGCGCATCTCCTCCATCGGTTCCTGGACTTTGTGAAGCAAATTGGGCTTTAACGGAAAGAGTCCCCAGCCAATCAATGGGCCAAAGCCAATGTTCTGCTTCCGGCACTTCTAATGTGTACTGGACTTCTATAGAAGTAGATGTCGCTTCAATCAAACTTATGGTAAGAGTTCCAAGTGGCCAAGGGATATCAGGAAATTGCTCAGAATAAACATTTATGCTTAATGTATAGGGCAAATCAAAATTTTCATCAGCTCCCTCTCCATGACAATCTTGAGAAGGGAAAAGAGGAACAAATCCGTATGGAGTAGTACTGGCATCCACTGAATAATTGTGACCGAACTTATAACTGATAATCTCGGAATCGAAAATGAATTTAAAGGTTTGGATTAATTGTTCTCGGGTATTGATGATAAAATCTTGTTCCGCAGTTTCCCAATACCAAGGAACTGCAGAAGGTATCTTTCGTTCCATTAAACCAACTTCGCCCATGTAATTGGCCACTTCCATACTGTCCACAAGTTTTATCACTTGGAGTTTTTTCTGGCTGAGATTGGCTTTTGGTTCAGTGAGAGTAACTGTATCCATAAGCCGGAGATGCGGCATACCTCGGACTCCACAATCATAATATGTGCGAATTTTCCGCAGGCCCATTAAGATCCGTTCTGCTGCCTGTCGCGCTTGAGTATCGCCCGGTTCCAAATAATCCAGAGTAAAGGTTCGTTTTCTTCTTCCGATATACCGGTCCTGATAAGAGGCTTCATCAATAGCTTCTCCTTTATAAGTTTCTGGTTGGCCAATTCCTCCTGCACGACAAGTTAAGGTTGCTGAGAATACAATTGCATTATCATAGTGCTGATCATGGATACAATCGAGATAAAATTTGACCGTAATATGATTAGAATCAAAGGCTACAGGTTCTATGTAAAGATGCCCATAAATTTTCGTGCAGCCAATGGCACCCGCGAGTGGCAATGTAGAAGTAAATGGCAGTTCGATATTAGTTTCAGAACCAAAGCCGACGCAATCTCCCAACCATTGGCTACATTGCAGATTCCATGTCAAATCAAAACGAAAATTTTCTACGAATTCATCCGATACAAAATCGAATTCTTTACCTTTTTCGGCTTCCGGACGTCTGCTGAAAGTAATTTCCCAAATGCCAATTTCAACATCCGCCCCAATTTGGTAGGGCCTGGATTCAACAACTACATGATTTGTGATGCTATCAATATCTTTGCGCGTGGAAAGAGCCATCAAATTTTTATCATGGGAAATCGTATCCGTTACTTCTTCCTCGAGCTCATTGCTCTTGCAAATCAATCTTCCATACTCATCTGCATAGAGCCGGCAATCAGCCACCAAGGCAATGTCCTCGAGCTCCTCAAGTAGAGTTGTATCCTTATACTGAACAACAGAAACTCGAATATCCACGATGATTGCGATATAGAAACCATCCTCGCTTGTGGGATACGGGAGTTTAAGGAAATGTATCCAAGATTCAGTCCCCTTATCAGTTTCTTTCAGAATTATTTCATAGTCCTCTCCGCGTTTCAATCGAAATCCTTCATCATCATAGAGAGCTTCTGAGTCGGGCACAATACTATAAATCCATTCCGGCGGAGTCCGGGAAAAATCTCGAATGGGGATGAATTCGCTTCCGCCAATTTTTCCGGTCCCGATATAAATATTAGTTCTCCTAAAACCCAATGGATCAACCCAATAATCCCAGTCTGCAGTTTCGTGCTGATTGAGCCAACTCGGAAAACAATAAGTAATTAAAGCACAGTAAAGTTCAAAGAGGCTGAGATTTTCATAAACTGGAGTTATTTTAATCTCTTTGGTCCGGTAATAATCCATAAATTCTAAGGCTACGATTTCAGCTGTTTGGGCGGCTCTATCGGTGGTGACATTCTTAACAATTCCCATCATCTTCTGGAGAAGTTGAACTTCCTCGGTGTCTTTATAGTCTAGAAATCCCAAACTCATCCGAATTCTTCGCCCGAATAATTGGTTAAAAAATTGGGAAGCTGATTTATCGGGATAGAATTCCTGATCGATATTCGAAAGGTAGACTGTTCCCTGAGTGGTTTCGATATTATCCAATGGATTTTTGTTATTGGAAATCTGAATTGTGGTAACTTTTTGGAGATCAATCCATTCTCTTTCAATTTCAACTTCGACCTTGCTCCGAGGTTTGCGAATGTCGTCATCATAAGGAGGAATGATTATAGGAGGAACTATTCGTATCCCACGGAAATAGGCTTCTTCTGAACTCCAAAGAGTCTCTTCGGTTCCAAAATTTATCCAGAATTTTATCCTCCACCAATAGGTCGTCTTGCCAGAAAGATCCAATGTGCTTCCTGCGTATTCGATATCGGGGCATCTGGCATCGAGAGCAACGGGATCAGAAAAAAGGCATTTCTGCGAATCCCACATCATGGTGCCTAGCATATCTATTTGAGTATTAACCTGAATGCGATAATGCGTAGCGTAAGTTTCATCGATTTCTACTTTTGTTATACACCAAATTTCGCAAGAAGCGGATTCCCCATTTTGGTTTACATCACAGGAGAGAATCGCTTTTTCTCCTATGTCCAGATGAATTTGGTCGAGATCATCATCGGTTGAAGCATTGGTTACTTTGAACGAGCCTCGAAAGTGCGTCGGGATAAGGTGTTGTTCCAGAGTAACTTGAATCTTATCCCCGGAATCGGCCTGGACATCAAGAATTCGAGTGCCGTCAGTGGCAGCTAAAGCAGTTGCGTCCACGTAAACTGTCGTTTCATGGTCGAAGACATCCTGCGCATTAGTGCATTCTGGATTTTCATAGGTATAGATCGCCTCGCCTGAGGGGAGAGTACGGGCAATTCGGCAATACGGGCTCACTCCATCTCCATTAATATCGACGTAAAGAGAAGCTGCTTCTCCTTCTTCTAAATGAATTCGATTCAGTTCATCGTTAGTCGATCCATTGGTTACAAGAAAGGAACCCTTGAAATTGAAAAATGTTTCTTCTGTCAAAGTTACATGAATTACATCGCCGGAATCGGCCACGACGCGAAGATCTCGAGTTCCACCGGTATTTCCGGAATAAGGCCCGGCGGCCCAAACATAACAAGTTGCTTCCGCTGGGAATATTGCCGCTTCTTCAATATAAGTGGAATCAACATAGGTTCTAGTTGTCTCAATTTGGGGACCCGGCAATTCGCTTACGGCTGAAATTACCCAATGAGAAAAAACATCATCTCCATTCACATCACATCTTAAATCTGCTTTTCCAAATTCATCCAGATGAATGCGAACAAGAATTGCATTGGTGGGTCCCGAGGTAATGTAGAAGGCACCACGATAATAGCCCGGTGCATCGGATGATTCTTTTAAAGAAATAACAATTTCTTTGCCGGATTCGTCTCTGATGAAACAATCGCGTGTACCGCCTTGAGTGACTCCATCGCTTGCTTGGACCCAAATCCACGATTCTAGGGGGAATCTAGTCTCGAGATTCGCATCTTCGAAGATATTAGTTGAGTAAGTGCGAAGGGTCTCTGTCTCGGGGCCGCCCCCAGTAGCGCAAGTAAGTTTGCCGCTATAAGTAAGGCCATTATACCATTCTCCCGGATGATAGCATTTAATCCAGTATTTGACAGTGATGGAATTTGGGGTAATCGCTTTTGCTTCAATATAAAGTCTTCCAAAATTTTGTTTCCCCCACATATTTTTGACTTTGAGTTGGATATCATAGGGCAGATGGATATTCCCTTCAGTTCCGCTACCTGTGTATTTGCCCCAGACGTTATAGCAGCGTAGGCTCCATTCGTGGCTGAAGATGATTTCGCCCTGAGTAGGAGTAAACTGAAAAGTGTATTCTCCCGACATTTCTGAGCGGTTGGTGAATGTAAAGGTTGTTGAAGAAGTCAATCAATTCTCCATTTATGCTTCATTCGTTAATTTTAACCTTAGTTCAAAATCATAGCCTACCTTATAAACTCCCGCGGAAAGATCGGCTATTAAATAACCGGTGTCATCGTGTTCATGGCCATCATGATCCCACCAATGGAGAGTAAAGGTAGCATTGACCGTTAATAATGCTTCGAGAGCTTCTCGTTCTGATCGAGAGAAAAATACATTATCCGCCCATCGGAGAACGAGAGTCTTCACTTTGTATTCTTCGACATCATATTTGACGGAACCATCAAGAAGCCGGTGTTCGGTCATCGGTCGTTCATATTCATGAGTGGGCAAAATTGTGGGATTAAATGCGAAAGTATGAGTTCCTCCCGTAGGATCATTTCGAGTTAGTGTCCAAGGTTGTTCGAGTCCACATTCGGCCATTTATTTTTCCTTTACCATTTCGCAGCTGCCTCTCGCCTTTGTGCTTCTCGCCAGAGAGGAAGCCAAGTTCTTTCAAAATATTGTCTTGTCTGAGCTTTTTCTAATTCTGTAAATCGAGTCCCCGGTTGAAAATTAACCACCAGAGTCGCCGGGGCTCGCTCGCCAATTCCTACTTCTCCACCGCGTTGATAAGAAGGTGGCTTTCCAGCCACGATTCCTTCAACAAGGCCTTCTGGAACTTCCCGGGTGCGACGAATCTGCTTCACCAGAGGCTCGGGAATATAGTATTCGCCTTCATGGGCCCGGATTAAAACCTCGCCGCCCTTCTGGAAGGACTTGAGGCGCTTTCGCCAAGCCTTGACCAGACCCCCCTTCTTCATCTCCGCTGATACCAATCCACCTTCTTCTGCCGCGGGAACTGGGCCGCCTCCTCCCAATCCGAAAATCATTAGAGCTGCTTTTATAACTGCCATAGCAATCATTTGAGCAATCAGGCGCATAATTTCCTTGATTACGGCATTGATGAAATTTCTCCATACAGCTTGCCGTTCCTGTAAAAGTGCAAATTCAGCTTCAGCAACTTCTCGATGCACTCGGGCCTCTTCATTCATAAGTTCTTTATATCGGTCGGTACTTTCACCTCGGAGTCGCTTTTCTTCTTCTAGTTCTCGTCTAATATCCCCTAAACGTTTTTGGGCTTCGTCTCGGGCGTATCGCGTCATTCGATCGCCGCCCCGCCACCAGTATTCAAAAAGACTGGTTAAAGCATTAATTGCTGCGTCAGTTGCCGTCTTGAATGTTTGGGCAAATAGTTCTCCGAAATCTCGCAGCCAGGGATGGATGTCGGTGAAAAGAGTTCTGATCCGATTATATAGACGCGAGATTAAAATATTCCAGCGCCCTTCCATAGTGTCGGCAACTAATTTAAATTCCTTTGATAACCTCTTCCATTCTTCTTCAATTATCTTTTCTGCTTGTGCTGCAGAATAACCGAGAGATTTATAATGTTCCATCCAGAGCGCTCGCAATTCTGCTTCGATTTCAACATTCAGTCGGCCTCGTTTCACCATATCTTCAATGATGAGTTTTTCCTTTTCTACTAGGAGGAGGTATCGTTCTACTCGTAAAGCTATCATCTTGTCTTCCCATATTTTTTCTTCGGCTAGAAGTTTCGCATTTCGCTCCAGCGCATCGTCGATAGTTTTAAGATTGAGTTTTCTTTCGAAATCAAAACGGGCCTGCCGCACTTTTCTGATGTAATCATCCAAGGCTTTAAAAGCAGTTACCAGAGCTAATAGAGCCGTAGCATACTCTTCGCTTTCTATTCCCCATGTTCTTCGCATTTCTTCGAGTATTTTTTTAGCTAATTCAACTCTAGCTCGTAAAATATTTTCGCCAGTTGCTTCTCGGATGCTCAACTCTGCTTTAGAAATATTGATTAGATATTGTACATATTCGCGACTAAATTTCTTTTGAGATTTGAGAATTTTATCAATGGCTTCCGTCCAACTTCCATATTTTGCTTGTACATATTCTAACCATGATGCTAAGGCTCTTCGTGCAGCAGCGCGTTCGTGAACGGGCAATTTGCTGATTTCGGCAATCATCCTATCAGTCTGAGCAGCAACAGCCTCAGTCAATTCTTCCCGCGCCGCTTGAACTTTTTCTTCAATATCAATGCGATCTGTTCCCAAAGCTTCAAGTCTGTTAAATTCTTCTTCCGCTCGTTTCACTCGATCTCGAGCGCTTCGAATGCCGACTTGCTGTTCCCAATCGAAATACGCTTTTTCGAGAGCTCGTCTTCTTTCTTCATATTTTTCTCTAACCTTCACCCGTTCTGCTTCCGCGTCTTCTTCGATAGCTGTGCTCACTTGGGCATATTCCTGCATCAGTCGTTTGTATTCTTCACTAAAACGAGAAAATTCTTTAATTCGCTCATCGAAATCCTTTACGAGCGCAGCCTCAGCTTTTCTGGCATTTTCATTAATCTGAGCAATTTCGGCTTCGAGAAATCTGCCTTGAGTTTCTAACATAATAATATTACGCTGAGCTTGAGCCTGCCGTTCTTTTTCCATAGAATCAGCGTGAAGTTCAGCTAAGAATTCATAGTAAGCTACCTCAATTTTCTTTCGATTCTCGCCGTGTATCTTTAGGAGCAAGTCTATTAGAATTTCAGCATTTTCCCTGCTCATGACATTTTTCTCAAGGGCTTCTCCCAAGCGTTTTTCGGCTTCTGCGAACCGTTTTTCTTCTTCCCGTTTTGCTGTTTCATAAGCTTCCACGCTGATGATTTCAACTTTTTCTAGAGCCTTCTCGCTAATTGCCGCATAATCATCGTAATAGCCCATACGAAGTTCAATTAGAGCTTTAATTTCAGCCTCATCCTTGAGAATTCTCAGTTTTCTGATGCCATCTCGGATTCGCTCCTTTTCCTTTTCCATATCGATTGATTCGGTCGCAAATGTTTCTTCTAACTTAAGAACAGTAGCTAGACCCCAAGCATTAACTGCCGTTATCCGTGCGCGGCTTTCCTGTATAACTTTGATACCTTTTTCTTCAATTATCTCGATTCCTTCTAGATACTGCTCTAGGAATTCAATCTTTTCTCTAAATTCTCGACTGGCGAGGGCAACAACCCGGTCGACAGTAACAGCCTCAGATTTAATTATTTTCTCATCTATTTCTTTTAGGATTTTAGTAATATTTGGCAGGAGATCTTTTCTGGCTTGTATGATTTCTTTGATTAGCACTGGATAAGCGGCCGCTTCTTTTTGGAGATATTCAAGCTGTTTGGTTAGCACTGCCATCCCCAGACTAATTTTCTCTTTTGCCAATTTCTTAGCTTCAGCAATTGCCTCTTTATTAGTTGTTTTATAGAGACTCACCAAGGTTTTTTCGAGTGCCAGTCGAGCCGTGTATTCTTTACCTTGCCAATATTCTTCATTGGCCAGCAATTCTTTTAAATAATCTATTCGTACTTGAATTCGCTCGCGTCCCACGGCAACATCAAACTCCAACATTGCTTGTTGATATTCTATATAAGCCTTCTTAATTTTTTCAAGTTCTCCCTTCCAGAGAAAAGCCGTTCCTTTAATGGTAAATGCCTTCAACCATTCTTGATCTTCCTTTTTTAATTTTGCCATAATTTCGAAATGATCGGCCGCAGTCTTCTTGAAATATGGAGTCCAAAGATTCCATGTCGCTTGGATTTCCTCGATAGCTTGTTGTTCGGTCTTATTGGCTGTTAAAGCTGCTTGAAGTCTGAGACCAAGAAATTTTGTAAAAGCTTCAAATCCTGCTTGCTGAGCTTTGATGTATTCTGTAGCATTTTCTTTCGTCCACTCACCCTCCTCTTCCGCGTTCTGGCGCAAAAGATTCAATTTTCCTTCCATGAGGGAAAGAGTTCTTTCTAGATAAGTTTCTTCTGAAATGGCTCGTTTCACCCGCAAATCCCATAACTTCTTTTCAGCTTCTCGAAGTGATTCCAAAGAATCATACAGTTTTTCTATTATTTCGCGGCGGTCTTTCTGCAAACCAACAAGTCCCTTTTCAGCCTTGATCCAAGCATCATAGGCTTTTTTCACCTCGGGATCGCTTAGAGCCTCTGTCCATTTCTCTTGGGCCGAGAGTCCTTCCAAGGATTTTTTATTATAATAATAGAAGTAAGCCACAGCGGCGCGTAAATTCTCCGCCTGTGCTTTGCGGAATTCTCGAAGTTCTCCAATTGCAGCATCTATATACTTAATTAGTTCCCGTCCGACAATTCCTTGCGCTTTGGCCAAGTCAAGAGCATCCTGAGCCGCCATTCTTAGCGGTCCCCGATATTCTTCTATTGCCTCGGCAGCCTTCCTCGCTGGCGGCTCCATGGCGCGAAGCGACAATTCCAGATCTTTTATTTTTTTATCCAGTTCACCGAGAGCTTTTCCCGCATCCAGAGTTCCATGACGAATAAGCATCCAGATATATAAAAAGACTCTCAGGACAGGCCAAGTCTTTTTGATTCGTTCTTGGAGGCCTTCGATACTTTCAATCTCTTCTTTGTGAACTTCAATTTCTGCTTTAATGGCTTCGATTAAATCTACTCTTCGAACTTTAGCTTCTTCAGTTTTGGATTCGATTAATTTATCAACTACTTCAATGGCAGCCTCATAAGTTACCCTTTCTGTCATTAGGAGCCTTTTAATTTCAGGATACATACTAGCTAGACCCTCTAAGGCCGTACGAAGTTTAATTTCATCATCCCGATACTCTCCCAGGGCAATCGCAGTTCGAGCAAGCTCAGTGCGTTGTTTCCCCAAGTCAAATACTGATGCGGCAATTTCTTTTCTAGCTGTGGTAGTTGCTTCGCGCGCCGCTCTGATTTTAGAGATAAGGTAGGTAAGCCCAATGATAACTCCAGCGATTGCCAAACCCCATATTCCAAATGCCTTGGCCCCGGCTATAATTTTTCCATACATTAATCCAGTTCCGGCTGCAAACAATCCGATGAGTCCTACGCCCTTACCAAGTCCTCCAGCAAATAGTCCAACTGCAGTTGTGATAGTCAGGAGCAGACCAGCTATAATCGTCAACTGCCGGGCCCATGGCGGAAGGACATTGAGAACTTCAACTATGCGAGAGGTAAGTTCGTTAATAGCAACCAATAAAGCAGAGATTCCACTGAGGATTCCCTGAATAGAAGGCAGGAAAAGATCCCTGAAATCCAAAGCAAGTTCAGTGGCTTGAGAACGGAGTAGAACCAATCGGTAACCAAGAGAACCAACTTGGCGTTCAGCAATCACCTGCGCGGCAGTGGTGGCCGTAATAGCATCCCGCAGGACATCAAAATATTTTCCTGCACTGATCAAAGCTATAGCTGTAGTTCCTACTCTTCTTTCCAGACCTCGCATGGCTGATTCAACATCGAAATTAGCTTCTTCCAAACGGCGGAGAATAACAGCAAGATCATTAGTTAATGGAGTAACATCTCGAACTGATAATCCCACTCGATTAAGTTCACGGCGCAACTTATCGGTAGGTGCAACTAGGGCGCTGAAGAATCCACGCAGGCCACGAGCAGAGATTCCCGCTTCCAGTCCCCGGTCAGCGAGAACACCAAGCACTGCAGCAGTATCTTGGATTGTATAGCCCATTTCCGCCATAATCGGTCCAATATATTTTATCGAATTCCGAAGGCTTTCAATGGTCAATCGCGAATTGGTGATAGCAGCGGCGAATACATTCGCTACGAGGGTGGCTTCAGACGCTTGTAGATGGAAGGTGCGGAGAGAAACAGCTACTAGTTGGGTAGTTTGAGTTAAATCGGAAAGAGTTCCAATCGCTAGGAGGGCCGTTCCCGCAATCATTTGATTGACTTCAGAAACTGAGAAACCGGCTTTGGATAAATCAACCATAGCCTCGGCGACTTCTACGGCCGTGAATCGGGTGGTTGCTCCAACATCCCGGGCAGTATCTTCAAGGGAAAGGAGTTGCTCTTGGGTAGCTGCAGTAATTGCACCCAAAGCGGTAATCGCAGTATCAAAATCAACAATGGCCGCCACGCCTGCTTTGAGCCAGCGTAAGGCGGTCCACATCAAACGCCAGGTAGCGAACCAAGTAAGGTTGAAGGAAATCCATTTTCCGAGGTGCTTAGTAATATTGAGGATGCCGCCAGTGAATTCGTCCATCTTGGGCTTAACTTTCCGCGCCGCGGCTCCCATGCTCTCGACACCTTTGGCAGCTTTTGCAACTTGTCCAGTCTGTGCCTGTACTGCTTTGGTAACCTTAGCGCTAGCCTGCTGAGCTCCAACTGCGAATTTATTATACTCGGCGCCCATAAACCGAGAACCAGTCTGAACTTGCGTTGTAGCTTTTTGGAATCCAGTCCCAAAAGTCTGAACGCCGCGAGTCGCCTGCTTGGAGAATTTATTAATAAGCCCGATTCCTTGATTTAGGCCAGTGCGAAGTTTCGATACGTCAGCGGCCAGCTCTACGGCGATTTCACCCAGGCTAGTTCTCGCGATTTTATATCCTCCATTTAGTTGAAATTAATTGTTTTATTATGCTCTCTTTGGTGGTTGTCCTCGTACTCCTGTTCTAATTCTGTAGCCTTTCACCGTTCCTGCTGCTAATTGACGATTTAAAACAGTATCTTTTGTTTTTTTTGGCCTTATAGGCCTTAGGGTAGGTCTCTTGGGTAATTTAATTCCATGCAATGCAGCTTCAAGCTCAATTTCCTGCTGCTTTCTTTCAGTCATATTCTCTAACAGGGAAGCTTGCTGGGCTTGAGTCAGAGCAAAAGTTTCTTCTGGATTGGCTCCATATTCATGCCAAAAACGATCTATAAGTTCCCCAAAGGTGATTGTTCCTGTACCTTTGTGAATGCGCCGATGACCCTCGTGAACAGCTTCGCCTCCCGCCCGACAAAAGGGAGTATAAGGGAGAAAATTCGATCCATATCGAGATTATCTGCTACCCATTTTGGCTCTTTGTCGAGCAACAGACTTCCGATATAAAAAGCTTCCTCGGGCGCTTCCTTTAGAAGTTTGGGAGCTATGGCCAGAAGATCATCGGCGCTAAATTCGCCCCAATTTATTTTCTTGGGCAGATGGCTCAAGAGCCTGCCTAGAGCTTGAAAAACTTTTGCCTCCTTACCAGCACTTACTGGCGGAATCTTAACTCGCTCTCCACCGATAGTATCTATGAATTTTAAAGGTGGAAACCAAGTTTCGAAATCAGATTTCTCTTTTTCTTTTTCCTCAGCAACAGCTTCCTTTGCTAGTTGCTCTGTTTTTGAAACTTCTGTTTCGTTCTTTTTTTCTTCCATTGAAGTCTGGCTCCTTAGTATTTTTATTTATAATATGTTTTGCGAGCTTAAGCTCGTCTTTAATTATTTAAATTAGGCACAGGGGTCAACAACTTCTGGATTGGTTTCGCGATAGATCTCAAAGAGATGTTCTTTGTCTCCGAGAATCCCATCAGGATCATGAATGTCATCTTCCCAGGCCCTGAGGCAGGTATGAGCATCAAGACCAGTCGCTGATTCACGTTTGGTCCCTTGCACCGCAGTGAACCCATACGGGAATTCATGTATGTCATCCCCGAAGGTAACAGTAATTTCCCCGTTTCCTTGGGCGCACCAGAGTTTAATCCAGATCTCATCGCCTTCAGCAGTATGGTGTCTGAAGGCAATCGGGATTGAGCAAACACCCATGTCCCCGCCAAAACGGAATCTCTTATCTCCGCCCGGTGCAGTAACAACGCCGGCTCCCAGTGCTTTCTGGAGGTTATCAAAATTCCACTCTATCCCCGTTACCGTTAGAACGACAGTTTCTCGCACTACGTACTTGGCAATCATTTGGTATGGAGAACCCTGTTCTACGATAATTTGTTCTCGAGTGACGGTTAGTTCTGCTCCAGATCGCACTGCCCCGATATCCATTGATGCAGGCGGGCATATTCCGCAATCAGCTCCCGCATACAAAACCCCTGGTCCAAATGAAAAATTATCCTTCACTACATTTGCAACATTGAATCCCATTGGACCTTATTTCCTCCTCATTTTTCTTTTGTTTCTGCTTTCTTTTTCGAAGCTAAGAACTTCTTGAATTCGGCTCTGCTTTTCAAGAATTCCTCGAAAAGTTTTCGGTTTGCCATGAATTCATTAAATGCATTCCTTTCTGATTTCCAAGCCAAGAATTCTTGTTCCGCGATTTCATTTACCTTACCGCACCTCCTGCAGGGATGAGAAATTTTTCCCCCTTCCACGGTCAGAAAGAAATCCTTAGCCTTCATCCGCACTTCTGTCTTTTCAGGATTAACATATCCCAGAATAAATCGACAGTCAGTACACAGCCATTGTGTTCCTTGGAACAACAATCGTTCTTCCGGCACGGCTCTTTCCTTTTGGATCTCTCTAGCCTTTTGTCTATTCATAATTTAGCATCCTCACTTCCCAGCTCGCTCGAAGAAAATATACTTCGGTGGCTGGCTCGTAGGCCTCCATTGGTCGGACATCCTCTCGACAGACAATCCTTCGTTTGTCTTCGCTTAGATAGCGATTATGCAGGACCCAATAAATAGTCTCATAGACTTTATAGGCCTCATCCCAGGATTTTTTCGAGTGAGTCCAGATCACCAAATTCGGGCTTTTATATGCATCGCTGCGACTTACATCGTCATAAGTATCATGATCCGAAGACCCGCCGCCAACTCGGAAATTGGCACAGGGGTATCGGATCCTTTTTCGAACTCCCAGTTCCCCGGGATAAAATCTATTAGAAATTAAATTAGTTACGCAGGTACCAGTAAGAGCAGATCTCCGGATCGCGATTCTTAAAATTTGAGAATCTTCGGTTTTCTTCCTGGCCATTAAACGCCTCGCCGAGCGGCTCGGGTCATTCGCTGCAATAATTGATTTTTAATTTCATCTTTAACTTCACTTAAAGAACCATTGAGAAAATCCCGACTGACCATATGTTCGGTGCCGAAAATAATGCAGCGAAGATAAGAATGACTGGATGCCGGAGCTCGTAAGGCCTGTTCATCCTCTTGGGTATAGCCAACTCCTCCTCTAATCTCGCGGGAATCAGAAACTATTTCTTGTTTCAAGCGGCCTCGCATAGCGCCACTCTGCATATGGACCTGATAATATGGGCTATGGGGATTATTCAAGTGTTTACGGCCATAGGGATGTCCCATTCGAGCTAATTCTGCTAGGGAGTGACAAGTCAGATTAATATTACTCACAACTTTCTGATTGAGAGTTTTTGTCGATCCATTGATCCATTTTGAAGTCTCAGATTCCATCTGGAGTTGTTTCTTTCCTATATTCGCAATAACTTTTTCTCGACCGAGGATCTTGACTCGAATCATCTTGTAGTCTCCTCTGCTTCCTTGGGCATTGGCGGCTTAATTTTCACCGTGAGGGGCTCTGACCCTTCTCCCAAAAAGTTGGTGATCCATCCCACCGCCTTCCTCTGAAATTCGAAAAATGGATGCGTATTTGGAAGAACTTGAAGTCCATGCATAAATTGTTCTCGGGCTTGTCGAAGATAGAAGAGTCCCAGCTCCCGCCGCGGCTGATAGAATCCGGGGTTAAGTTCAATTGATTTGTGAAGCAGTTCCAGTCCCTTTTTCATGTTTCCCGTTTCCTCTAGAAGATGCATGGC
>JABUBL010000049.1_pt1 | contig 23617 bp, 19 predicted proteins | sample 7240371 | NCBI WGS metagenome assembly JABUBL01 (sample SAMN07256343, study PRJNA390944) | subsurface metagenome | isolation source: Methane hydrate marine sediment | place: Pacific Ocean: Eastern North Pacific, ODP site 1244 | collected 2002
AGGGCCCCGAAACCCCCCCGCCTGCTCGAGGCTCGACTAAAATTCGTTGCCGGGAAACTGGACGCCGAGGAGCTCCACCGGCTCGAGGAGCAAACGACGCGTGAGTGGGTCGCACTTCAGGAGGGGGTCGGGCTAGATGTGTTCGTCGATGGGGAAATGTACCGCGGGGATATGACGACTTACTTCGCTCGAAACCTCGAGGGCTTCAAAATCAGTGGACTTGTTCGCTCCTACGGCAACCGCTATTATCGAAAACCGATCATCGTTGGTGAAGTAGGATGGCGGGGACCGATAACCGTCGAGTGGTGGAAGTTCACCCAGGGGCTCACGCGCAAACCGGTCAAGGGGGTGGTCACGGGGCCCTACACGATGATGGACTGGTCGTTCAACGAGTACTACCCGAGCCGGCGCGAGGCGTGTTTAGCACTTGCGAAAGCTCTGCACGAGGAAGTCAAGACGTTGGCGAAAGCCGGCGCAAAAATCATCCAAGTCGATGAGCCCGCCATCTCTGCCAGACCCGAGGAGCTCCCCGAGTTCGCGATCGAAGCGATGCAGATGGTCACCCGGGGTGTCGATGCATATTTCATCAGCCACATCTGTTACGGGGCATTCGAGTTCATCTACCCCGGGATGCTCGAGCTTCCAGTAGACAACTTCGACCTCGAGATGTCGAACTCAGAGCTTGACCTGATCGAGCTGTTCCGCGAGCACCCGTTCAGCAAAGACCTCTCGTTCGGCGTAGTCGATGTACACTCGCATATCGTCGAGAGTGTCGAGTTGGTGAAACAACGCATCCAGCGAGCGCTCGAAGTCCTGAAGCCCGAGCAGCTCTGGATCGACCCGGACTGCGGTTTGAAGACTAGAACCCATGAAGAAACGGTAAGTAAACTCAAAACAATAGTGAAAGCCACGCAAGACACGAGGGCACATCTAGGGGGTGAAAAGAGTAGGAGAATTGGAAAATGAAAAATCGAATAATCGTCCTGCCCGTTTTAGTGCTTTCGATTTCGGCGCTCGGCATTTACTTTTATTTGGCCACCCAAGCCGAACCAGAACCAGTGACTCTTCGGATAAACACCCACTCATTTTTTTGGGTCGATGAAAATGGAAGTGCCGATGCAGAGTGGGTTTATATAATCCCGCCATCTGATCTTGCGGACCAAATGAGGTTAACAGTTGTAGGTGGAAAAATAGGGAATCTTCCCGTCCACGGGATAGGGGTCGAAAATGCAAAGCTAATGTTCACGGCAGACGTGCAGAGTTCTTATGCTAAATATGGTTTAGAGATGAAAAATATCAGTTGTTATATCACCGGGCTAAATGCAGGCGAAACGTTCAAAGTGATCATGCAATGGAGAACTCCCCATTTTGCCTACAGGAAAGACGACATGTTGGAAATCCTGTTTCAACCTGTAGACAACGAGAGTTATGCGCAAGAGTCAATAAACGAAATGAAAAGCCTCCAAAGCACCCTTTCTGTTATCTCAAAGAACTCCCAGCTCAGCCTCACTTCAAAATCACTTATCATCATACCAGCTGGGGCAGACATCATCAACGAGAATGAATTGTTGAGCTTGGGAATGCAAAGCGTGGATTATGGGGGAGGGACCACTGAAAACGTCGCCACTTTTATCGCAATGACCGATGGGAAGCAAGCAGTAGTAAGCGAGGGTCAAGCTCTGATCAAACAACAACTGATTACAATCACCCCGGAAGAATTCTTGGAAGCCTCTCAATTTTACCCGATTGATTACACAGGGGTTCCTCTCACCTATGGTTTTAAGGGTTCTGCGAACTGGGCGGCTACCGACATGAAATTTGGACGAGAGAGGGATGAGTACGCGGTTTCTTTTGATGGGCTGGAGTTCGGTATCACGCCTTATCAGCTGTTGTACTATTCCGCCAAAGAAGTGGTGATTTTGGCTGAAAATAGTGCCGAACCACTCTTATCGGGCGCCCAGCCAATTTTGGTGCTTCCCCCAGACAACGAAAGCGGCGATTGGGACGCGATCTTCAAAACGTTGACAAAAGATGAATACGTTACCCTTGCCCGAAATATCCGCGACCAAATAGCCTCGGCGGGAAAGGTACTTGGGGAGGTTGACAGCCCAATCGGGACGATTAGGTCTAGGGATGCTTTATTCACTTTCCTCAAAGTAATTTCGTTTTATTCCGAGCGCGGAGAATTACTTGACAATATATTGTTTGCCCCTGCACCCACGGGCAACCTTATTCAGGATGAGGACGAGATCCCCGCAAATTACGCGTACTTTTTGCTTGGCACCCAATATGTAATCACAGACACCCCGAGGGTAACCCAAACTGTATCAGAAATCTGGCAACTGGGATATAGTGATGCTGAATTCGCCGAGAACCTTTGTAGATGGGTCTACGAAAACATCACGTACCCCCTCCTGCCCACCCTTGGTTGGTTTACATCTGAGGAAATCCTCGACACGAGGGAGGGGAAGTGCTTAGATAAAGCTAATTTGTACCTCGCCATCGTTAGGACCGTTGAGATACCTTCCAAGCTTGTAAGCGGGTTCTTAATTTTTGATCGAGTGACTTATCCGTTCATTCAAGTTGCAGGTATAACGCCAGATGGGCGCCATATAATTGGCCATGCGTGGACAGAAGTGTATCTCCCCCCAGAGGGTTGGGTTTTTGCAGACCCCACTGGAAATCTCTTCCGAACATCCACATACGAGGACAAAATTTATTCGAGCGTCGAGGAAACATGGCAGGAAGTGCTCGCTTCTTATGAAACCACATATGGGGAGCTTATTTGAGCTACAGGAGCTGATAAGATGAAGCAAATTTCCTTCATCGACAGAGAGACGTTGAGGTTTATCTTAAAGGCATCTCGCTCCATCCATCCCCGGGAGTTCGTAGGAGTGTTGCGCGCCGCTGGAGATGTGATCAAGGAGGTGCTCATACTACCCGGAACGCTTTCATCCGACGAATCAGCAGTGCTAAGGCTTCACATGCTACCGATCGACCCAAGCGCCTGCGGCACCGTACACAGCCACCCCTCCTCTAATGCCTCGCCCTCTGGAAAAGACTTGGCGCTCTTCGCGAAGTTCGGATACGTGCACATCGTCGTGGCCTTCCCATACGACGAGCGCTCCTGGAAAGCTTACAATCATAGAGGGGAAGATATCAAGTTGGAAGTTGTGGGCTGAGGGACATGCGATGGGAGCTCTGGCACCCTTGGTATGATGATATTGTCCGACGATTAGGGTTGAACCGAAGGGCAGACCGTCAGGCGGCCGAGAGGTTGAACGCACTCCTACCCCGACCAAATATTCAAGGTTTGGAAAACATCGTTCGCGGCCGCGATTGCATCGTCTTCGGAGCTGGGCCCTCCTTGGATACGGATTTGAAAAGGCTTGTACAGGCGGGCTTTCTGAAAAAAGTTTTGATCGCCGCGGATGGCGCGACTTCCGCCGTCATCAAGCATCGCAACCCGGATATCGTCGTCACCGATTTCGACGGCGAGGTCGAGCCACAGCTCACTGCTTGGCACCGGGGTGCGCGGCTGGTCGTGCACGGGCATGGCGATAACCTCGAGCGGGTAGAGCAAATCGTGCCAAACCTACTGGCGAGAGTGATCGGGACCATTCAAACCCGACCATTCGGCAAGCTCTTCAACTTCGGAGGGTTCACCGATGGCGATCGCGCTGCATTTATGGCACACGAGCTTGGGGCGAGCAAGATATACCTCGCCGGGATGGACCTCGGCCAGAAAATCGGCAGGCACTCGGGCGACAAGGACCTCGAGCGAAAGCTCATCAAACTCAATATATGTGGGGAACTGCTTACGTGGCTAGCCGGCGAACTTGGTGCAGAGTTGATCAACTTGACCGGTCAAGGCGAACCCATACCCAACGTGCCGAAGGAGGAACTGCGATGAATGGTCGAATGTGGGTTTTCCTGACTTTATCTTTACAACACTTTTTTAGGTTAAAATGCGGGGCTCGGTTGACAATTCCTTAATTTTTGTTAGGAAGTCTTCTTGTTTCCTCCACAGTTTGTCTTTTAGGGCTTTGAAGCCTGCCTTGATATCGTTCGAGTCGTCGATAGTACGTATTGCCAAATCGCTAATTTTTTTGGAATTAGCTTCCCTGACATTTATCACCTTATCTCCCTGACCGATGAATTCCATGAAATTGTAATTCTTTGCATCGTAGGCGACATTTACTATTGGAACCCCACTTCCGAACGCTAGCACGGTGGAATGCATCATCATGCCAATGACCAGATCCAATTTGCCATAAATGAATTTCATTTTGTACGGGTTGGGATTTGTATCCAGAACTTTGAGCGGCATTTTTTTCTTCTTCATCGCCTCAGCAACCTGGTGCTCATCCGAGTGGTGTATTAGGTACACGACCTCCGCGTCTAGGCGCTTGATTAAAAATTCACATGCTTTGATGTACTCACCAATTGTCTTACGCAGATATTGCGGATATAGCGTCCAGTAGTGGGAAGCCACATTCACACCTATTTTTATTTTGTTTTTATCTAGGGCAATTTGGTTGGTCTCCTCAGAACTGAGAAAGATTGCGGGGTCACCAATTACGTGCACGTCTCGTATTCCTAAATCCCTCAAAAATTTACTGGTATATTCGTCTCGAACTGAAGTGAGTCTAGCGCGAGTGTTCAACAATCGAGCGCTTTCTATTTGCTCATTGGTTAGGTCTTTGTCTCCGAGATTTCTGATGTACCCTATCCCATAGAGTACGATAGGTGTTTCTATAGATTTGATAACTTGAGCATTAAACGGGAGGAAAAACTTGGAGTATAATCCCCCTCCCCCGATTACGCAGAGATCGTGCCGGTTAAGAGTCTTGAGAAATTCAGGATTTTGCGGTTTTTCTAATTCTTTGACTTCGGCCAGGGTGTAGGTACATGGTTTCAGATGGGAGCACAGCATGTCTCTTATTGAACACGCTATGGCGATCTCGCCGATGTTGTAAAAATCCTCTTCCCTTCTACAAAAATGAATTATTTTTTCGAGTTGATTTGGATGTATTTTATCACCATATATCCATTATTCTTCTCCTTTTTGTATACCCCCACACAGATGGAAGGGACATGACGGCTGCTCAAACACCAAAAAAAATTTCTGATTTAACGCCTTCTCATGTAAAATGCGACAACACAGATTATCACTATTACCCCAGCTATCCCAGTGATAAGCGGCCACCTCGTTGGGGCCTGAGGGGCTTCTTCGGAGGGCATCACCCCCGGAACAGTTGGGTTCATCAATGGATAACGATCTTGGTTATTATCCCCCGGGATGCTATACGGTGCGTCGCCTATATTATCGCCGTCCGCATCTGCACCAATGTAATCGCTCCAGTAGTTCCCGCCCGATGGGTAATCGTTGTCCCAATAATTGGAACCGTCATCGTGCGCCTGGTCCTCATTGTTCACAAAGTTGTTATGGTAGATGAAGTTGCCCGAGGATTCGAGGCGAATGCCATTGCCGTTGTTCTCCATGATGTTGTAGGATACGAGGTTGTTGTACGAGTCAACCAAGCGGATGCCGTCGTAGCTGTTCCCCACGAGGTTGTTTAAGATAAGGTTGTTGTCCGAGTACCAGCAGTTAACGCCGTACAATTGGTTGTTCTCCACGAGGTTGTTTGACACTAGGTTGTTATATGCTTCGAGTAAGCGGATGCCGATGCCGTTGTTTTCTACTGTGTTGTTTGAGACGAGGTTGTTGCTCGAGCCCAAGTGAACATAGATGCCGTGGTGGATGTTGTTCCCCACGATGTTGTTAGTCACAAGGTTATTGTTTGCGGAGTAGATGTAGATGCCATACTCGTTGCTGTTCTTCACGATGTTGTTATCCAAGGTGTTTTTGTCCGATTCGCTTATTCGGATGCCGTAGTGGTTGTTCTCGACGAGGTTGTTTGAAAGGGTGTTGTTGATGGAGTGTTCGAAGTATTGTAAGATGCCGTAGTGGTTGTTCGAGCAGGTGTTATTACTCAGGATATTGCCGGACGAGGAATCCAGTAAGATGCCCCAGTAGTTGTTCAAGTAGGTGTTATTATCTAAGATATTGTTGGACGAGTACCATAGGCGGATGCCACTATTGTTGTTGTCACTTGTCACATTATCAATTTTCCCGTTTCTTACATCAATAAAGTAAATTCCGTAGTGGCCCCCTGCCATCCCATCGTGCACATAGCAATTCCTGACGATGAAGTGCGCAGTCGTGCTGCTTATAAAAATTCCTTTGTCATTCTCCGCGCTTATGTCCCAGTTCTCTATGATGTAGGGATCGTCCTCCGTCCCGCTGCCCCCCACGACCCCGTTCGCGGGAGTGAAACTGTCGTTGCCCTCGATATAGATTGGGGCGTGTGGAGTGAGGCCTTCTGGAGCTGCAGAACTTGAGCTAATAGAGAAAAGAGATATCGCTAACACCATTAATGAAGCGATTATCAGGGTCAACAGGAAAGCACCTTTTGAAAGTTTAATCCTCACTCACAGCCTCCTTTTCTGAATTTATCCAGTAAGCGTGTTACGGCATCGTTCTTTACAGACCTCTCTAATTGCCGTTCTCATCTTCGAACGCTCTCTATATTTCTTGATCCTCTGGTGTTTAATTGTCAAAGAACTCATTTCATCCTGTTTTGTAAACGATGTGCTCCTTCGTCGGGGCCTTCCGGATTTCTTGAAGTCCCTCGCTGGCCAAGCGCGCCGCCACCTCAGCCGTTCGCGCAGCCCCAATGCCCGCCTTGAGCTCCACCCCGAGCTCGCGCTTGACCTCCGAGAAGACAGCGGCTAGCTCACCTGCATCCAGACCGTTTGAGGGAGCCATAAAGTTGTCCCCACCCGTGTAGAACACCAGCGCTTTCCGGCGCATCAGCGTTGACATGAGCGAGAGGTAAGTTCGTTGGAGCAGGAGGTGGGTGTCGTAGATGGGCTCGCTGTCGGTGATCAAAGTGAAATGATTCACATCCATGTGAGCGATCTGTACCCAGTCATCATCGGGTGAATTTACGCAGGAGCCGACGAGCGCTCCGCTCCGCTCTGCCGATCTGCTACTGCCGGCGTGCTGCAGGGCAAGGGTCGCTTGAACCTGCGCCTCGTAGGACGTGGGGGCTGTGCCCACGCTCATGCTCACCGTCACCGGGAATTTCTTGCCCACAGCTTTTTGGACGGCGCGGTGTTCATCGAAGGAGATACCATTCGTGACCGCCATCATATTGTCGAAGCGCGTCTGGAACGCTAGGCCCTTGCGGGAAGCAAACTGCCGCTCGAGCTCCGCGAATAGCTCGGCCTGCAGCGTTTGTAACTCCGCCTCGCGACGGGGCTCAGGCGTGACCGTCCAAGGGCCGTAGTTGTCTATCTGCACGAGCGTCAGCTGGATTTTCTTCATGCCCATCCTCTGATTTTATTGCCCCAAAGTACAAATAAAAGTTGACATCATGCGCGTCTACTGCCAGCTTAGAAGAAATTGGAAACAAATATTCGCAGTGGTGTTAGTAGGGGCCGCAGTTATTGGCTGTGTTTACGTCTTAATTTATGCTCTCAGAGGGCTTAGAGGAGGACAAGAAATTAGTGAAGAAGAACCTGCATTATTTGCATTTTACTACCCTTGGTACGGGACACCTAGTGTTTCTGGATACTGGTTTCATTGGAATGATGCAACACATGATCCCAATAATTTTTTAGATGGGAGAAGGGATATACCTGCAAAGCACTATCCATTACTAGATGTTTATGATTCTGAAAATGTTAGCTTAATTAAAAAACATATAGATATCGCTAAGAGAGCAGGTATAGATGCTTTTGTGGTTTCATGGTGGGGAATTAACTCTTTTGAGGACGGTGTATTATCCCGGATGAAGAACACCTGCGAAGAAAGTAATTTTAAATTCACCATCTATTACGAAACCACAAGCGGCGTAAGCAGCACGCTAAATGACATTCAGTATCTTTTAAACAATTATGCTGATAGCAGTAGCTGGTATAGAATAGATAATCGGCCAGTAATCTTTATTTATGGCAGGGCACGTGACCAGCTTAATCTACAAGAAATGTATTGGACTATAAGTGGCGAGACCGCGCATTGGACTTTATCTGAAGATGTAAGAAGCCCTCCCAGATACGGTATCTTCATAATTCACCCTTATGAAAACGGTATAGGATTTGTCCAAAGCGACAGGATTAACTTGCCATCAAACGAAACATACACTCTAAAAGTTAGTATATCAGATGTAAGAAATGACTGCTCTCCGTATTCAGACGTTGGTTTTAGGATAAAAATAAAAGATGAAACCGAAGATTGGGTAACATTAGATAATTTGGTAGTCAATTTCAATGACGGCTGGCTTAACTTGACCTACGACATTTCGACCTTCGCGGGCCAAACTGTATCAATAAGGGTTGAGTCGTACGATGGCGGTGAAAGAAAATGGTGCAGTGAATGGGCTGCGGTTGATTATTTCTACATTATAAACTCAAACGGCGAAATTATCAACCAATACCCCTACTTCGACAGTAGATGGAAGTCGGTGGTGGAAGATCTAAACGAAAGCGGATACAACCCCTATTTAATAATAGATGGATTTGATTTTGCGGAATATTATCTGAACTTCATAGATGGGATACACACATATGCTCCGTTCACTTTGGGGACTATGTCTGATATTTCTGATGCCTACAATAAAGCCTCCGAAACCGCACATTCCAAAAATAAAATTTTTGTAGCGACGGTAATGCCCGGCTATGATGACACTGAAGTAAGATCTCCGGGATCCGTTGTGGAGAGGGAAAATGGATCTTACTATACTTCATTTTGGGAAACTGCAAAATCAAGCTCCCCAGATCATTACATAATTACCTCATTCAATGAATGGCATGAAGGAACAGAAATAGAACCAAGTTTTGAGTATGGGTATAAGTATATCGATCTGACGTCCGATTACATGGAAAATGCAAAAGCGTAAAACAGTTGATGGTTTCCAGCTGAGGAATCTATTGTATTCTCTGGGGGTAGAACGAACAGGATGAGGAAATTTCTTTTCGTTACAGCCAAGTGGGATTGTTCGTTAAACTTTATACATCATTCTCAATTTTACCTTTGATGGTATTATTAGTCTGCTTTTCCATAACTGTAATGGTAGCGAGATGCGCGTCTACTGCGAAACCTACGGCTGCACTGCGAACCGGGGAGACGCCGAGCTCATGCTGGGGCAGCTCACGGCAGCCGGGCACGAAGTAGTTCCGGACCCGGCCAAAGCCGACGCCATAATCCTCAACACGTGCGCCGTGAAGGGTACAACTTGCCGAAAAATGCTGCGCCGCTTGAGGGAGCTCCGGAACTTGAACGGAAAGCGTGTGGTCGTGGCTGGTTGCCTGCCGCTCATCGACTTGGCCTCGATCGAACAAATCGGGCCTTTTGCCGGCATCGCTTCGTGTAGATCCATCGGCGGGATAGCTGAGGTCTTCGAGCGAATGGCGCGCGATGAGCAAAACATCCGGATACTCGAACGAGCCCCCTGCGAAAAGCCGACCATGCCCAAGCTTCGCTCGAGCAGGGTGAGCGCGATAGTGGCGATCTGCGAGGGCTGCACCTCGAACTGCAGCTACTGCTCGGTCAAGTTCGCGCGGGGTGAACTGCGCAGCTTCGACGCTCGATCGATCCTCAGCGAGGTGGGGGCTGCGATCAACGCTGGCTATCGCGAACTCCTGCTCACGGCCCAAGACACGGCCGCCTACGGCTTGGACGCCGGGACTAGCTTGCCGGATTTGCTCAACTCGATCACCTCGCTCGAGGGCAAGTTTAGAATCCGAATTGGAATGATGAACCCGCAAAACGTTGCCCCAATCTTACCCGCGCTCCTCGACGCATACACGAGCGAGAAAATTTCCAAGTTCCTACACCTACCCGTACAGAGCGGGGACGACGGCGTGCTCGAAGCGATGCGCAGGGGGTACACCGTTGATGATTTCATGAAAATTGTGGACGCCTTCCGAGAACGCTTCGAGGACCTATACCTCGCCACCGATGTTATCGTTGGCTTCCCCAGGGAAGGCGAGCGAGAGTTCGTGCACACGTGTGAACTGATCGAGAGGGCGAAGCCGGATAAGGTGAACCTCACGCGCTTCTCGCCCATGCCCGGCACCGACGCGGCGCGAATGCCCCAGATAAACGGGCGCGAGGTGGCTAGGAGATCGAGGATGCTGAGTGCCCGCTGCCGCGCGATAGGTCACGAGCAAAACAAACGCTACGTCGGACGGGTCGTCGATGGGCTGGTGACCGAGCCCGGGGAGAAGGGGGGCTACGTGGTGAGGCTCCCGAACTACAAGCCAGCCATAGTGAGCAACGCTGAGCCCGGTGAGTTCGTCGACATGAAAATAATCGAAGCTCGCCCAACCTACTTGCTCGGGGTGAAGGCATGAAGGTACCATGTGCCCTCACCATCGCGGGCTCGGACTCAGGTGGTGGAGCGGGAATTCAAGCTGACATTAAAACTTTCTCTGCCTTGGGCGTCCATGGGCTCTGCGTCGTGACCGCAGTTACCGCGCAGAACACGCGGGGCGTCTATGCAACCTTCGAGTTGCCGCCGGAGTTCGTGACCCGACAACTCAACACCTTGATGCGCGACTTCGAGGTCAAGTGGGCGAAGACGGGAATGCTGAGCAATGCGGGCATCATTCGGGCCGTGGAAGCCGGGACTAGGCGACATAAGCTTCGCCTCGTGGTCGACCCGGTGATGGTAGCTGCCACTGGCGCGCCGCTCATGCGAGAGGACGCCCTCGAGGCTCTCACCAAATTACTTGCATGCACAGAGCTCATCACCCCGAACATGTCGGAAGCCGAGAGGCTCGCGGGCTTCAAAATTAGGTCGAAAGCCGACTTGCTGAAGGCCGCCCGAGCGATCTCCAAGCTGGGCCCTCGAGCCGTCCTCGTCAAGGGGGGACACCTCAAGGGGCGAGATGTCGTCGATGTGCTCTACGCGGGTGGAAAATTCAAGAAATTCAAAAGCCCTCGAGTCATCAGCCAGCCGACGCATGGCACGGGTTGCTCGTTCGCATCAGCGATAACGGCGGAGCTCGCAAAGGGGGCAGGTTTGCACGAGGCGATCTCCAATGCGAAAGAATTCATCGAGGGCGCGATCGAGGGCAGGTTAAAGGTCGGGAAAGGTGTCATGCCGGTCAACCAGATGGCGGCGCTATTCTTGAGCGTGGAAAAGGGACGCGCGCTCGAGGAGGTATGGCGGGCCGCTCAGCTCCTCGCAGAAGATTCAGAGTTCGTCAAGCTCCTGCCCGAGGTTGGCTCGAACATCGTGATGGCCCTGCCCGGGGGGGAGAAAACCTCGGACGTGGTTGGACTCTCCGGCAGGATAGTGAGAGTTGGTGATCGTGCGCGCCTGACGGGCTTTCCCAAGCTTGGCGGCTCCGAGCACATCGCGAACCTCGTGCTCACCGCGATGCGCCATGATCACAGGATTAGAGCTGGCCTGAACATCCGCTTTTCCAAGAAGATTTTGCGTGCGTGTAAAAAGCTCGGGCTAAGCGTGAGCGGGTTTGATCGGGGCCGGGAACCCCGCGGTGTCAAGACGATGGTGTGGGGAACCGAACGAGCAATCAAGAAAGCTGGAAAAGTGCCTCGAGTAATTTTTGACCGAGGCGCCCCGGGGAAGGAGGCCATGATAAGGCTACTGGGGAGCTCACCCACCGAGGTGGCGAAACTCGCGCTGCGCGTGGCGAGGAGTATCGATTAGGCGAGGAAAGCCTTTTTAGATGGGCCGATAAAGCCAAGCGAGCGGAGGAATTGAATGGGACGAGTAAGGCCGACGTACATCAAGCGCGCTGCGCGAAAGTTACTCGAGCGTTACCCCGATAAATTCTCGACTGACTTCAAGAAAAATTGCCTTGTGCTTAACGAGCTCGTGAACCTGAAGAGCAAGTCCCTCCGCAACCGGATAGCAGGGTATTTAATCACTTTGCTAAAACAGAAAAAAGAAGTGTGAGCGTGCCCCCAGTCGTCGACAAAGCAAAGTGCAAGGGTGCAGCTGCCTGTGCCGAGGTCTGCCCGACGAATGTGTTCGACATGGTTAAGGGGAAAGCCGTGGTTGCGCGCCCGGACGACTGCATCGAGTGCCGGGCCTGCGAGGCTGCCTGCCCCCACAACGCGATAAGTTTCCCATAAACTTCGTTTCTTTACTAACGGTAGGCGTCAACAGTTAGCCTTCCATAGGCTGAATTTGGACTATCCTCAATGATTAGATAACCACCACTAAGAAAAAGTACCACGCATAGATCGCCCCTGAGCGCTGACCGAGCTCAAATGGAACTTAATTGAGCGATTAGTACCGGCGGGCTGAACACGTCGCCGAAGCTCCGTGCTTACACCCCCGGCCTATCAACGGGGTCTTCTAGCCCCAGCTCTCGTCTCGGATCTCGCCCTGTCACCAGGACGAGCGTCCCTTGCGGAACCACCAAGAATGGGTGCCTATTTTCGAGAGTCGCTTCGGCCTTAGATGCTTTCAGGCCTTATCGACTGGCGCGTGGCTGCCCGGCTATGCCCTGTCGGACAACCGGTAAACTAGAGGCGCCGGCAGCCTGTTCCTCTCGTACTAGGGCCACCTTACCCTCAGGCACCCAACATTCCCGAAAGATAGCATCCGACCTGTCTCACGACGGTCTAAACCCATTTCACGTTCCCCTTTAATGGGCGAACAACCCTACCCTTGGCCGCTGCTGCACGGCCAGGATGGGAAGAAACGACATCGAGGTAGCAAACCGCGGGGTCGATAGGAGCTCTCGCCCGCGACAACTCTGTTATCCCCGGGGTACCTTTTCTGTCATCTCGAGCCCTCATCAAGAAGGACATCGAGGTTCGCTAGGCCAGGCTTTCGCCTCTACGAGCCTTGGTAGTGAGCTCACAGTCAAGCCGGCTTTTGGCCTTGCCCTCCACGGCGGATTTCTGACCCGCCTGAGCCGACCTTTGGGCGCCCTCGCTATCTTTTCGAGGGCCTGCCGCCCCAGCGAAACTGCCCACTTGTCGCTGTCTCGCTCGCGCGGTTAGAAACGCAATCGCAAGAGGGCGGTGTTACATTGGCGCCTCCACCGGATCCTGAGACCCGGCTTCGATGGCTCCCGCCTACACTCTGCACCCGCAACCGTGCCCCAACGACAAACTGCAGTAAAGGTCCACGGGGTCTTCGTTTCCCTTCGGGAATCCCCTGCATGTTCGCAGGCCAGTGGGTTCACCGGGTTCCAGACTGGGACAGTGGGGGGCTCGTTGATTCCTTCATGCAAGCCGCCAATTAAGCGGCAAGGTATTACGCTACCTTAAGAGGGTTATAGTTACCCCCGCCGTTTAGCGGCGCTTCTACCCGTTGAACCGGGCGTTCACGTACCGCCACTGGGCAGAATTCACAAACTGTACTCAAGCTTTCGCTCTCGCAGTTTGCTACGTTTTTATTAAACAGTCGGCCCCCCCTGGTCACTGCGACCTGCCTCTCGCGAGGCAGGCACCCCTTCTACCGAAGCTACGGGGCCAATTTGCCGAATTCCCTAGCCTGGTGTCTCCCGATACGCCTTAGGCTTCTCACCTAGGGGCACCTGTGTCGGATCTAGGTACGGTCACCCAGGGTCCCATTTCCCAGCTCCCTTTTCACGGGCTCCAGAGATCGGCCGAACCCACCTAACGGCAGGCTATTCCCGCCTTCGTCCGGTTCTCTCCATTACGGAACTCCCCGGACTTGAACGGTTAAATGAAGCGACGACCTCACTCGACCTACCCCAGAGCGTCAGAAGCTGAGCTTGCGTTACCACAGGTACCTGGGTGGTCCCGGAATCTTAACCGGATTCCCTTTCGATGGCTTCTAGTTGAGGGCCACCTTAGGACCGACTAACCCTCGACTGACGATCATTGTCGAGGAACCCGAGCCCCTTCGGCGGCTGGGATTCTCACCCAGCTATGCTGTTACTACCGCCAGGATCCTCATTTCGACGCGGTCCACCCGAGCTCACGCCCGAGCTTCCGCCCACGCCGGACGCCTCCCTACCGGATCAGCCTACTAAACTTCGGCTGCCCCGAGGTATCGGCAGCCGGCTTAGCCCCGTGAATCTTCGGGGCCCCCACCCTCGACGGGTCCGCTGTTACGCGTTGTTTAAAGGATGGCTGCTTCTGAGCCTACCTTCCCGCTGTCTGAGGACGAGGACGCCCTTTAAGGTTAACACTTAGCCGGCATTTAGGGGCCTTAACCCCGGTCTGGGTTTTTCCCCTCTCGGAGCGGGAGCTTACCCCCCGCACCCTGTCTCCAGCGGTCTTCGACGCCGACAGCTTTGGAGTTCGACAAACGAGCCGGGGGTTTCCCCCCATGTCTCATCAATCGGTGCTCTACACCATCGGCTGCCTCGCGCTGGGCCTGACTGCGGCCAGCTTTGGGAGGAACCAGCTATCACCGGGCTTGATTGGTCTTTCGCCACTAGCCCAAGGTCATCCGACCGAATTGCACATCAAGACCGGTTCGGCCCTCCACCAAGCAAAGCTCGGCTTCAGCCTACCCCGGACTAGATCGCCCGGTTTCGGGTCTCACCGCCGTGACTCCGGGCGCTATTCACACCCAGTCCCTTGCCCTTTCGGGCTGCGGACCTTCGCTTTCGCTTTGGTTCCGGAGTTGAACTCCTTAACCTCGCCACGACGATGAACTCCCTGGCCCGTGATTCTAGACGGACGGTACGACCCCGATCCTCTCCCCTCGTACTACCGCCTCGCGACGGCTTCCTTCGGGGAGGATCAACTCTTTTAAGCCGTACCCAACAATCGCCGCCTGGTTTTAGGCACTTTTCACCCCCCTTCCGGGGTACTTTTCGGCTTTCCCTCGCGGTACTGCGTCCGCTATCGGTCTCGAGTCGTATTTAGGGTTGGGAGTTGATGCCTCCCAGCTTCGGACACCAGTTTCAAGGCATCCTACTCAGGATACTCCCCCTCGTACCCTGCGCAGTTACGCTTACGGGGCTTTCACCCTCTAAGGCACGATTTTCCAACCGTTTCAGCTTTCCGCGCGAGAGATTGGAGGAAGTCCTACAACTCCACATCCCCAGTGGCTCTCACCACCAGGTTCGGTTTGCCCTAAGTCGGTTTCGCTCGCCGTTACTCCCGACATCGCGATTGCTTTCTTCTCCTCCCGGTACTAAGATGTTTCAATTCCCGGGGTTCCCACTCGCTGCCGCGAGCGACGGGGGTTACCCCCCGCCAGGAAGTCCCATTCAGCAATCCCGGGTTCAAGGGCTGCCTGCACCTCGCCCGGGCGTTTCGCCGCTTGCCACGACCTTCTTCGGCGCTCGAGCCGAGCCATCCCCCAGACGGCTTAACCTAAGTTCCTTTTGAAACCCAACTAGCGCTATGGGCGCGACCTATGCGTGGCAGTCATCACTGACAAGAAATATTTGCCAGCTTTTGCCCTTAACTGACGAGACATCTTCGCCAGCCGCATCTAGCACAGTATATTTGGGCTAAGCGGGTTAAAAACCCTTGCAATTTTTGAGCGTTGAAGGTGCTCGCTTAGACTGCGGCACTTAAGCCAATCTGGGATTTCGACGGGTCCTTCTACTTCTTTTTCTATGTACTAGGTTCAGGCCTTTTCGCACTAAGAGCTTCACCAGTTCGTTTTTTTCATCGGTATATGGCAGAAATATACAATGCCCTCTCTCATGGGGTACGTGCAAGCTTATTGGATGACCCGCCCCGTTCACAGCGAGTATTGTACTAACATTTTTTGGATAGTAGCTGAAATAGGTCCTACAACGGAAAGATATCGAGTCAAAAAGCCACTTAGCTTTATCCGATTTGCATATTACAGTTTCTCCAGATCTAGCCACACCGTACACATAAAAAGGACACCAATCGTAATTCGTTTTCGGTCCATAAGCTAAACGTGGAGTAGATAGAGCGAAGCATGTCCCCCCGCTTCTAAAAAACTCTATGAATTCATCTTTTTTAGCAGACAATCTTTCAAATAACTGAAATGATTCTCCAGAAGGGATGTCGAGAATAACCATATCAAAATCATAAATTTTTGGCACGTGCCTAGATAAATTCGTTACAGTACAATTTGCCTTTTTTCCAAAGCCCCCAATGCATAGAACTTTCATATTCTTCACATTTCCAATCCCATCTGAAATCGCGCGTATATGACTTTATCTCCTCATCCACTCATTGCCGTTATTATGCAAGGCGTTGCTCATCAGGACTTTTTTATATAGCGCTCTAAAGAGTAAACATATGCGAAAGGGGTGATAGAATGGGAGAAGTAAAGTATTTTGTGAAGGACGAAAAGATGCATAAATATCCCGCTCCCGAGACCTGTAAAGTGAAACACACTGGTGAAAAGTTACATGATGAGCCACCAGCTGGATATGACAAGTGCAGCCAGTGCTTCGGGTTCTAAAATCCTAAGAAAGAGTTTTGCTAAAATAATCTATTAAATGAAAAAATTGGAAGTGAACCTGCCGAGAAGGGTTGAAAAATGGTAATAGAAATCTTAACCACGATCCTTGCGGGGCAAGTTGCCATCACATCATTCATAATCGCAGCCCGCCTAAGATACGTTCATCAACTTAGGACAGCAGATGTCAACGTTCATTCTCATATCTTATTATCTGAGAGTTCTATTGGAAAAGTTTCGGATACGCATAAAGAAATCGCAAAAACCTGGCTCAGAATAGCAGAAAGGTATAGGTGCACTTCAATATACTTGAGTTTATCTGCCGCTAATTTTATGGTTGCCTTAATTTTCTATGCACTGTCACTATTTTTTGTACTTTTGGAAACGAGTCCTATCGTTCTTGTTTTATTTCCAATAGGGGCAATATTTACTTCGTTAGGCATTATGGATCATCTTGTCCGTTATTGGCACATTCAGCCAAAATCTGCAATTGAGCGTTTTTCATGGAGGTTAGCTGAATTATTCCCGCCTTTAGTGCCTCCGCTCAATCCAACACATTTGGGGAGATGGGGATTTTTAAAAGACCCTGAAAAAATAGATTGGGCCAAGTCCTATTTAGAAAAGCTTCAGTCATATCAAAATATCAAAAGATGGGAGAAAATGTTTGGGGAACTGATCCACCGCCATTTCTAAGTGGACCTGCCGGGACTCGAACCCGGAACCTTCGGCTTGCAAGTCCCGAGATGACCCAACCCGACCTTTCCGCGTTCGCGCGCTTTTGTGAGGTTGAATTACAACTTTCGGAGCGCATGGAGAGAGTCACTCTAGATGGGTATCAAATGCGGTTAAGGTCGTTGTTTTTCGGACATGCGGAAGTTTTCTGACCTCAACGATCGTCTTATCCATGTCCTGGTATTTCCCCTCCAAGACACAGACCACATCGTACTCTCCGTGTACGAAATCAACATTGGTTATGTTTTCCATTTTCTCAAGTTGGTGTATGATGCTTGCTTCATTTCCCGGGTCAACTTCTACGAGCAGGTAGGCACGCTTCTTAAATGCGGCTAACGCCATTCTCATCCCCTGATCCTTACTTGTTTGGTTTGCTTCTTCATCTTTTTATCATTTTCCCGGACTGAGCCTTTTCCAAGAGGGCTGAAGTGGACCTGCCGGGACTCGAACCCGGGACCTTCGGCTTGCAAAGCCGACGCTCTACCACTGAGCTACAGGCCCTCAAGGTTAGAGTTGGTCAAGAAGTCCAATAAAGATTTGTGGAAGAAAAAGCACAACGGCGGATCTTGAAAATTTGCTATACGTTTATATCATCCCAAGGGTAGGAAAAAAGGGGTGAAATGATCAAGAAGTTGTTTATCGGCCTTTCGCTGTGTGCGATAACGACCCTACTGATATCGACGACCTGCGTTAAAGCGCAGGAGCTGCCCGGATTGCCATCAATTGAGGACATGGATGTAGATATCACCCTAGAACTGCTCCCCGACGCGCGCTGTCACGTCACGGTTGAGGTTGGAGCTCAATTTGAAATGGAAGGGTGGGGAGACCTTCCAATAACCAACGGGAGCGCGGGCCTCGAGATATCATCTCCGAGCTCTGGGGAGCTCAAATTCGATGTAAGCGGAAGCGTGACATTTTCCGAATCAGGACTAGCTGTGATACCTGAGGAAATTATCATGATGAACGCCGAGATGATCAACGGCCTTATTGTACTCGCAGGGATTGAGGGACAATCTCTCTCTGAAATCCTTCCTGGATTTTTGACAATGATCCCAGGAGCGGAAGAAATTGAAATGCCACCGGAGATGGAAGACATCGTGATCGAAGACCTCAGATGTACAAAGCTCTCATGGAGTGAACCCACGATAGAAGCGGGCCTGACCACTACTCTTTCCGGAAGTATATTCGAAGACGAGGAACTGCGCGATAAATTGCCAATAACGATAGATGGATCAACCGATATATCTGAAACTTCCATAAGCTTGACTATAGAGGCCAGCAGCGAAACTGTCGAATTCACCCTTGGGGTCAACCTCACCGCTGAAGACACCACCGCGGTGATGGAGCTGACGCTCGATGGATACTTCAATCTACCCAGGGTCGGGAACAATGTACGGTGGAGCTTCGAAATACCGGAGATAGGCACGATTCCCGGTCTGGAGAATTTTGCCCTGGAAAACTTGGGTGAATTCCTCGAGCAATACGACATCGACTTCACATTGAAGGTTCCAGAGGACGCGTCCGTGAGCGGGTTGCCTCCGGGTTACTCCCAGGCTGAGGACACTTACACCTGGTCCGGCGTTGACGCCGCGGGTGCGCTCGGTACGGTCTTGACTGGGGAAGCGCAACCTGACATTACCTATGGGTACGAAGCTCCGCCCTCCGAGTTCCCATTGCTAGTCGTTGGCGTTTTGGTCGTGGCAATCGTCGCCATCGCCGCCGCAGTTGTTGTACTGCGCAGAAGATAGCTCAAAAATCAGTCTGACGAGTCTACTAGTTTAGTTTTCGTTGGAGAACTTGACCCTTCTCTGGATGCCAAGAACCAACTTTAGTTGCAAAACCCCTTTTTTGCGAAAAAAGTGGACCTGCCGGTATCCGCGCCCAAACGGGTTCGGGTCCGGCGCAAAAACGGCATTTGTGGCAAAATAAACGTTGAAAGAAGTAGGCCACGCGTCCGCGCCACATGATCGGCAGAACGCGTTGACTCGTCCCATCTTGACTAACGCACCCCTCTGCCAAAATGCCCGGTTGTATATCCTTTTTTTATTTTAGTATCATCGAATGATTCAAAATTCAAAATCTTGCGGTAAATGCGGACAAATTTATCGACATCTTTTTCGACGTCTATGTAAAAATATTTTATGCCCGCCCTGACGTAATCTCGGGCTTTGTTGAACAATCCCAGCTGTTTTGAATTTAGTATCTCGGTTATCCCGTTATTGATGCGCACCTTGAAATGCCGCCCTTCGCTATCGACCAACTCCGGAGCTTTTAATTTTTGTTTGCTGTTCATCAAAACGATATCGCCGTGTATGAGAACAATGAAACGTTTATTTTTTAACGCAGCTGTTTCACCAAAATTCAGTTCCGGCGATATAATTGGGATGCTGGGATAGCAATTCAGGTCGACATCGTTAAAGCAGTTAAACGAATAATCTAAATGAATCTCGCGACCGGCTAAAAATTTTAACATGCCCCGATTCCCGACTAAAACGCCGTCGGGATCTATCTTTTTTACTCTATCTGCAACCTCAACGAGCTGTTTATCAGAAAGTATTCTTGGAGTGCATACAAAAAACCGGGAGTGATTTAGCAACTCTTTGATTTCCTCGCAATCCTCCTTTAATACATCGTAATAGACGACATCGGCTTTTGCTCGGTCTGCAGCTTGGGCCGACTTTTTATTGTAAGCTTTCGCAAAAATCTTGATGCTAGATTTATTCTCGACGGGGTTAAACTGCGGGAGAATAATTTTTGATTTTCTAACCTCTGCTTTGATCGGTTGTATTTCGTCGCCCAACTCAAACTGCACGTCGACGGAAGATGTTTTGTAAACCGGGTCTCCGTCCCGCGCTCCTTTGGGATCAATCTCGACAGTATCTCCGGCAAAAGCTTCTTCGACTTTCATGCCGTCTTTTAAGATTTTGTTTACAGTATAACCGGTTACTTTATCGTCAATCCAAATACCGACTCCATCTCCCCGCTTGAGATTAGTTCTCAATTTCAATTTTCCTTCCTTAAAAGTTCCAAGAAATATTCCTCGGTTCATCGGTTTTCTAGAATCGATAACATTGTAATTGAAACCAAATCCTGTTGTGAATCCTCGGTTGAACGCCAGCATGAGGTCGTAAATATCTTGATCATCGATGGAAAATGTCCCGGCGTAGTGTGCGTCAATATATTTTCGGTATATGCGCGCGACGGTAGCGACATACAACGGGCTCCGCATCCGACCCTCGACCTTGAATGCGACAATGCCCGCTTTGATCAACTCGGGAATCTTCAGGAGCAGACAAAGATCCATGGTGCTCAACGGGTATTTGTTGTTGTACATCAGTCTGCACGGTTGAGCGCACAGTCCCCTGTTCCCGCTTCTCCCGCCCACGAGCGACGAGAACAAACATTGCCCGCTGTAGCTGAAGCACAGCGCGCCGTGGACAAAAACTTCCGTGTTGTATTTTTTGGAGATCGACACTATTTCTTCGAAAGAAAGCTCTCTTGCCAGCACAACGCAGTCAGTGTTTTCAGGTATTGAGTAACTGTTTACCGTGGTCGCCTGCGTTGAGAGGTGTATTGCCAAGTCAGGGAAATTTTGTTTTATCAATGGAATAAAACACGGGTCCTGTATAAGTATAGCATCTGCGTTTGCTGAATATGCAACATTGATCAATCTGAAATACTCCGCCAGTTCGTCATTCTTGACCAATGTGTTCAACGCAACGTAAACCCTGACATTTCTTTTATGGCAGTAATCGATAGCGCCGAATATAGTTTTCTCGTCAAAATTGCCCGCTGACAGTCTTGCGTTGAACTTGTTAAACCCAAGATATACTGCATCCGCTCCGTTACTTACCGCGGCCCTAAGGCACGATTCATCTCCTGCAGGAAGCAATAATTCGACTTTTTGCATATGATTGGTTATTAAGCAATCTTAGTAAAAAATCAGCGGGCCCGGAGGGACTCAAACCCGGGACCTCCGGCTTGCAAAGCCGGCGCTCTACCACTGAGCTACAGGCCTCCAAGGTTAAACAATTCTAATAAGATTTGTGGAAGAAAGACAACAGCAAACCCCAAAAATTTTGCTCGAAAAAAAAAGGTCTGGTACCCCGAAACAACAAGGAGGTGATCGAGCCGCAGGTTCCCCTACGGCTACCTTGTTACGACTTAGCCCCTCTTGCAGAACTCGGATTCGATCAACCCAACTTGAGCTGACCTCATCCAAACCCCACTCGAGTGGCTTGACGGGCGGTGTGTGCAAGGAGCAGGGACGTATTCACCGCGCGGTGTTGGCACGCGATTACTAGAGATTCCAGCTTCACGAGGGCGAGTTACAGCCCTCGATCCGAACCGAGCGCAGGTTTAAGGGTTTGGCTTCCCCTCACGGGGTTGCATCTCATTGTCCTGCGCATTGTGACCCGCGTGTAGCCCAGGGGATTCGGGGCATACTGACCTACCGTCGCCCTCTCCTTCCTCTGACTTAGCGCCAGCGGTCCCCCTAGAGTGCCCGGCTTTCCACCGATGGCAACTAAGGGCGAGGATCTCGCTCGTTGCCTGACTTAACAGGACGCCTCACGGTACGAGCTGACGATGGCCATGCACCACCTCTCAGCTAGTCTTGCAAGATCGTCAACCTGGCTTTCATCCAACTGTCGCCCCTGGTGAGTTTTCCGGCGTTGAATCCAATTGAACCGCAGGTCCCACCTCTTGTGGTGCTCCCCCGCCAATTTCTTTAAGTTTCAGCCTTGCGGCCGTACTTCCCAGGCGGCGGGCTTAACGGCTTCCCTCCGGCACCTAGTGCCCTCAAGGAGCGCTAGACACCTGGCCCGCATGCTTTACAGCTAGGACTACCGGGGTATCTAATCCCGTTCGCTCCCCTAGCCTTCGCCCCTCACCGTCAGGTCCGTTCTGGTCGGACGCCTTCGCCACTGGTGGTCCCCCTAGGATTAGAGCATTTCACCGCTACCCCAGGAGTACCTCCGACCTCTCCCGGCCTCAAGACCAACAGTATCCCTTGCACGCCGAACCGTTAGGCGGCCCGATTTCACAAGGGACTTGCTGATCCGGCTACGAGCGCTTTAGGCCCAATAATCGTGGCCACCACTTGGGCTGCTGGTGTTACCGCGGCGGCTGGCACCAGTCTTGCCCAGCCCTTATTCTGGAAGCTTCTTAGACTTCCTAAAAACCGTCGATCGAAAGACCAACGGCACTTGGGATCCCCCCGTCACGCTTGCGCGCATTGCGGAGTTTTCGCGCCTGCTGCGCCCCGTAGGGCCTGGGGCCTTGTCTCAGTCCCCATCTCCGGGCTCCGACTCCCATCGCCCGTACCCGTCGTAGGTTTGGTGGTCCGTTACACCACCAACAGCCTGATAGACCGCAGTCCCATCCTTGGGCGCCGGAGCTTTGGGCGAGGAGGCATCCCAGCGTCCCTCACCTATCGGGTATTAGCCTCAGTTTCCCGAGGTTGTCCCCGTCCCAAGGGTAGGTTGACTACGTGTTACTGAGCAGTGTGCGGGGCCACGATCTTTCGACCGCGCCCTCCGCTTGCATGGCTTAGCCGAATCCCAATAGCAGTGACCTCCGGCAGAATCAACCGGAGTTAAAGCAACCACAAAGCCTCGAAATTGGCTTGGGTACCAGACCTATCTCGGACCCGAGCTTTCCAGTAGCCTGGCTTGTTCGGATCCACATTGCTGAATCCACACCAAGAGTACAATCTCTCATCGCGGGGCCGTGCGTGCTTGCCCCGTACTCGGATCGACGCCGTTCACACCAGTGTGGACATATCAGAATAGGCGTTATTCCTACTTAAAACTTACTCGGGCTGTTTTAAATGCTCGAAATGGAAGTTTCACCCCCGAGTCCTGTTTTTTGCCATCGAAAGAACTAAAAACCTCACGCGCAAGTTAATGGCGAGGTGATTTGAGGATGAGATTGTCAGAGATCCACGGTATGCGTATCTACAGCGATCGGGCGCACTTCATCGGAACAATTGATGACACGATAATCGATGATAAGGAGGGTATGGTGGTGGGACTCGTCTTCGGGCGCAAGGAGGGCAAGGCGATATCCATCCCATACAGTGGCCTCATGGCGATCGGTGACATCGTGCTCGTTTACAGCAAGAAGACCGAGCAAGCGGGCGCGTAGGCATGCTAGTTGAATTTGGTGGAAAAAAACCCCGCATTCACAAAACTGCCTTCGTCCACTCGACCGCCACGGTAATAGGTGACGTTACAATAGGTGCACACTCGAGTGTTTGGCCTGGAGCTGTCGTGCGGGCGGATTTCGAAAGTGTCAGGATCAACCGATACACGTGTATCCAGGACAACGCCGTCGTGCACTCGGGCGACCGCTATGGGGAGAAGGGGAAGGGGAAGGGGCCGAGATATTTGCCCGTCAAAATAGGCAACTACGTCGTCGTCGGACACAACGCGCTGGTACACGGGTGCACAGTCGAGGAT
>JABUBL010000050.1_pt1 | contig 23546 bp, 23 predicted proteins | sample 7240371 | NCBI WGS metagenome assembly JABUBL01 (sample SAMN07256343, study PRJNA390944) | subsurface metagenome | isolation source: Methane hydrate marine sediment | place: Pacific Ocean: Eastern North Pacific, ODP site 1244 | collected 2002
GCTGAATCCACCCGCGCGGAATCCCTGACCGCTCGCTGACGTCGCGGATGAGCTCGAAGAACGCCTCGTTCGAATACTTCGCCTCCCTTCCCCCTTTCAGAACTACAGCGTTCCCAGACTTGAGGCAGAGAGACGATATCTGGGGCAGCACATCGGGCCTCGCCTCGAAGATCGCTCCGACTACACCAATCGAGGACGACACCTTGTAGAGCTCTAGGCCGTGGTCGAGCTCCATCGCGTACAGTGTCCTTCCGACTGGGTCCTCGAGCCTGGCGACGCTTCTCACCATCTCGACCAAGTTGCGCAGCTTGTGATCGCTGAGCTTTAATCTTTGAACGAATGCCTTAGAGAGTTTCCCGGTCTTCAGAAGACGCTCGGCAGCTTGGACATCCTTCGCGTTTGCCCTCAGCAATCCTTCCTTATTTTTTGAGATGGCTGACGCGATGTTCATGAGTGCTGTATTTTTTGTTTTGGTTGTGATGTTTGCTAACCTGAGCGATGCCCTGCGGGCAACCATCGCTTTTGAGGCAACCCCGCTCATTTTTCCCTCTCCGGGAGGAAGATTGTCCCTATTCTTTCGCCAGCAATCACGCGTTCGAGCACGCGCTTCTTCTCTCCGTTAGCTATCACCACTGGTATCCCGGCCTTCGCCGCCATCTTGGCAGCTCTGACCTTGGTGAGCATGCCGCCGAAGCCGCGAAATGCCTTACCGGCGAGCCGTTCGATCTCTTGCGTCACTCTCTCAACAGTTCGGATGAGGTTCCTTCGCTTCCCCTTGCCTGCGTAGAGCCCCTCCACATCCGATAGGATTATGAGGAGGTCGGCGTCGGACCCCACCGCTACGTGCGCCGAAAGTGTGTCATTATCGCCGAGTCTTATCTCCTTGACCTCCACGCTATCGTTCTCGTTCACGATTGGGATAACCCCCCACCTCAGCAGGGTCGCAAGGGTGTTCTTGAAATTTCGATATCGCCTGGGGTCCGTGAAGTCCTCCCCAGTCAGCAGCATTTGCGCCACGTGTTGCTCGTAGTCCCTGAAGTACTTCGAGTAGACTTGTATCAGGATCCCCTGCCCAACAGCCGCAGCCGCCTGCAGTGAAGGCATATTCCTCGGCCGGCGTTCAAGGTTGAGACGCCCCACGCCGGCTCCTATCGCGCCCGACGAGACGATGATGATTTCCTTCCCGCGGGCGCGCAGTTTCATCATCTCCTCGACCAGCTTCCCGACCTTTGCCGGGGCGAGCCTAGAGTGTTTGTCGGTGATACTACTCGTACCAATCTTCACCACGATTCGCCTTGCCTTGGGAAGGATTTTCCTCTCTTTTTTAAGAACCATCGTTGACCTCCTAGAGCGGTTCCAATTTCTCGAGTTGCCCAAGGACTCGATTCCGTATTTCATTAGCTGAAGGAAGCTTAGAAACTATTTTTCCTTTTTTAATCAAGGGAACTAAAACCGTTCTTGTTTTTCTCCCACAGCTCGGGCACCTAGGGGATGACTTGCGGGCCGGCAGAAGCACGTCCGTCAAGCATTTCGGGCACCTCCACACCCGTTTTCGGCCCCCAAGCTTGCCACGTTTTGCAACCGGTTTGCCCTTAAGCTCGACGATGTCCATCGCGAAATCGATTGTCGGTGAATTGGTTATCGAGGTCCCGACACCAAAACCATCAGCTCCGGCCTCGGCTAGACCCTTTATGTTATTATCGTTGACCCCACCAGAAACCATTATCTTGACGTGACCATAGCCCCTGATATCGAGCTCCCACCGGACCTCCCTAACTATTTCCGCAAAATCGCCTTTCCTCGAGCCTGGAGTATCTAGCCTAACGCCGTGCAACCGCTTGCCGAGTGCCTCAGCTGCCATGAGTGACTCAATTTTTTCATCAAAGTAGGTGTCCACAAGCACTATCCGGGGTACCCTCTGGGGCATCACCTCGTCGAATGCTCGCCAAGCCTTGACCTGATCGCCGAATGCTACTACTAAGGAGTGGGGCATCGTACCCATCGGTTCCTTCCCGATTGCCTTCGCCCCTACCAAGCTCGAAACCCCATCGAACCCCCCAATGTAAGCAGTGCGGTCGAGCAAGGGGGCGAGTGCCGGGTGCGCTCGCCGGATACCGAAAGATACGAGGAGTTTGTTGCCGACGATTTTTCTTAGCCTAGCTGCCATCGTCGCCATCCCCGAGGCTTGACAGAGCAACCCCAACAAGGGTGTCTCGAGCTCGCAGAACTCCCCGTAGGGTCCCTCGATCACTACCACGGGTATTCGCATCCCACGGTGGTCCTGCGGGCGGAAGACGCTTCCCTCTGGCATCGCGTAAACATTGACGGAGTGCCCTTCAAAAAGCTTGGTGACCTCATCGACTCCACAGAGCACCCCCCACTGCCAATCGCGCGGCAAGTTATTCGCCGTCACCTCGGCAACGACTTTGACCTTGTTTAACCCTTTGGCGTCGAGGATTTGCTTAGTGCGTGCGAAGTAAACATCAGTTGTTCTGCCGCGCTTGATCTCTTCATCCGACGCCACATGGAAAGATCGCACCTCATCCCCCCCCGCTTTTAATGAACTCTTTCGAAGTGGTTATCCTTGCTCCGTAAATGCGCTTCATGTACTCGAGCGAGGCCCGGTGGGCACTCTCGTCTGGCGAGGCCACGCAATCCTTGGCCACCGTTACCTCATAACCTCGGAGGAATGCCCCGGCGGCGGAGTTTTGCACGCAGATTTCCGTCACCACGCCCGTTAGCAAGAGCCTCTTCACGCCTATCCCGCGAAGCATCTCATCCAGTTCCGTGTTAAAGAAGATATCGTAGGCACGCTTCTCTAGAACGCTGTCCTTTTTCGTGGGCTTGAGTTCTGGCACCACCTGCGCACCCTCGCTCCCGGCCATTGCGTGTTCCCCCCACAGTTTGAGTTCGGGATCCTCATGTGAGTGGGCGTCGCAGACGTAGATTACTGCAACGCCTCGCTTGTGGGCGAAATCGAGCAATCGTCTGATGTTTGGGACTATCGCCTTGGCCCGCTCAAATCCCAACTTACCCCCAACGAAATCTTTGAGCATGTCGATCACGATAACGGCTAGCTTCAATCGCATCCCTCAATAAAGTTTAGGCCAAAGCATAAAAACTTCAGCTATCGTCTCGCGATGCAAAAGACATCTTCCCTGCCAACCCCACCTGAACTGAGCGGCTTGAAACCAGCTGTCCGAATCCAGCGCTCAAGCTCGCCTAGCGAGTGTTTGTGCTTGAGGGTAGTCATGATTACGATCCCCTCGGGCTTTGTGACCCTCGCGACCTCTCGCACCGTAGCCGCTGGACTCGGCATGTTCTGAAGCAGGGTTACCGAGACCACCGCATCAAAGCTGCGATCGGTAAACGGCAAGTGATCAGCATCCGCGAGCACGAGCGCCGCGCTACCCCTCCGTTTCCTCGCCAGCTCCAACATCTCGGGCGATGAATCTATGCCGACCACGAACCCGCTTCGCCGAGCAAGTTCGCTTAAGAGCATACCCGTCCCGCAACCCAAGTCGAGAACTTTACTAACTAGAGGGAGATTCTGGGTGACGATTTCGTACTTCTCGCGCTGGATTTGCTCGTAACGCCGTTCATACATGGGCGCGGTTTCACCGTAACGCCGTCTCAGCTCGAGTTTGCGGGCGGCCATCGGAGAACATTTTTACCACGCAACCTAAAGATTGAGCGGGTTGAAATTTGAGAGAACATATTAGGAAATTGAAGGTTGAACTTGTCAAACGTGGGCTGGACGCATTTCTAGCCCTCCAGAACACTCGCTACCTAGCAGGTACGACGGCGGCAAAGGCGGTGATCGTCCCCGCCGATGGAGCTCCCGTGCTCATCTGCAGCAGGCTCGAGCTCGACCAAGCCAAGAGAGAAGGCTGGATTCGCGATGTTCGGGCCTTTTCAAGGTGGAGGGCCCCCCTGCGACCCGGAGAGCGGGTAAGCTTTTGCGAGCCCCGGCAACTCCTCGTTGATTGCCTGCGAGAGTTCGGCACCCGGGCCGTTGGCTACGATCGTGGGGGGAGAGAACTCGTGCGGAAATTGCGGGCTGCCTACGCGGCGAGCTACCGCGAGCTACCAGAACTCATGCTCAAGCTCCGGAAGATAAAGTCGAAGGAAGAAGTGACCTTGCTGCAAAGGGCTGCGAAGTTAGCTATGAATGGCATGCGTTGCGCAGCGGAGTCGATTGCGGTTGGCCGAACTGAGCTGGAGGTTGCCGCGGAAGCCGAGCGCGAGATGAGAATAGCTGGCTCCGAAGGTACGCCGTTTTCCACGATTGCCGCGTCTGGCAGAAATTCTTGGTTACCCCATGCCAGCGCGACGAGGAAACGGCTGAAGCGGGGGGAACTCTTGGTCATCGATTTGGGTGCTACTTGTGAGGGCTACGTCTCCGACATGACGCGGACCTATGCCCTTTCGCCGACGAAAAAACAACTCAAGCTAATTGAAATTGTCAAGCGCGCGCAGACCTCTGGGATAGCGCGAGTTCGTGATGGTATGAAAGTTAGAGAGGTCGACAGGGCCGCGCGTGCCGTGATTTCCCGCTCCGGCTACGCCAAGTATTGCCCGCATGGTATGGGGCACGGCGTCGGTACGGAGATCCACGAACCACCGGGTCTAGCTCCGGACTCGAAAGATATCTTGCGCAAGGGAATGGTCATCACCGTCGAGCCCGGCATATATGTGCCACGTTTGGGTGGCGCCCGTTGGGAGGATATGGTGCTGGTGACAAAAGATAGGCGTAAGCTACTCACAAAGCAACTATGATTCCTATTATACACTTGATTACGACCAAATCTTCGGTCTGCATTTAAAAACAAGTTCAATAAATGTATAAGCTGGTGAAATTGGTATGAAACGCGAACGTTTGCAACACAACTTCAGCGAGTGGTTCAGCGGCATCTTGCGCAGTGCCGACATCATGGAGACCCGCTACCCGGTTAAAGGGCTCTTCGTCTGGCTCCCCCACGGGCTGAAGCTTCGCAATTTCGTGTTCGCGATCATGCGCGGGCTGCTCGAGCAGAGCGGCCACCAAGAGGTACTCTTTCCCCAGCTCATCCCCGAAAACATCTTCAGGAAGGAAGCTGAGCACATCCGGGGGTTCGAGGGGCAGGTCTACTGGGTGACGCACGGCGGGCGGGACAAGCTCGATGTCAAGCTCGCGTTGCGCCCGACGAGTGAAACCTCCATTTATCCCATGTTCGCGCTCTGGATCCGCTCCCATGCCGACCTCCCGATCAAAATCTACCAGATCGTCAATATCTTCCGCTACGAAACGAAGATGACCAAACCAATGATCAGGCTGCGAGAGGTGACGACATTCAAGGAAGCGCACACCGCCCACGCCAAGTCCGAGGAGGCGGAGGCACAAGTGCGGGAGGCTGTGAACATTTACAAGCGCTTCTTCGACGAGCTCGGTGTGCCCTATGTCGTGACCAAGCGCCCCCCGTGGGATACCTTCGCCGGCGCCAAGTACTCGCTCGCCTTCGACACGCTGGCGCCCGATGGACGGACGTTACAAATAGGCACGGTGCACAACCTCGAGCAGAATTTTGCGAGGGTATATGGGCTCAAGTACGAGGCCCTTGGCGGGAAACAACACTATGTTTACCAGACCTGCTACGGTGTCTCCGAGCGGGTGATAGCCGCGGTGATAATGGCACACGGCGACGATGTTGGCCTATGCTTACCACCCCATATCGCGCCAATTCAAGTCGTGATTGTGCCGATCCCATTCAAAGGCAGGGAAGTTCCAGTCGAGCAGGTTGCAACCGCGATCAAAAACGAACTCGCAGCAGCTGGCTTGAGGGTTCATCTCGACGAGCGAGACCTCCGCCCCGGAAACAAGTTCTACTACTGGGAACGCCGGGGGGTCCCATTGAGGCTCGAGGTGGGGCCCGAAGACGTGAAGAAGGAGCAGGTGACCGCAGTCAGACGCGACACTGGTGAAAAACAAGCGATTCCTAGAGGGGTGCTCAAGACCAAGGTCAAGCAACTGCTGGAGGGAGTCACGGGTGACCTACGCGAACGAGCATGGAAGCTCTTCCACGAGTCCATAAAGGAAGCCCCCGACACGGAGACAATTAAGCGAGTGATACAGAAGCGCGGGGGAATAGTCCGCGCGCCTTGGTGCGGGGGAAAAGCGTGCGGGGAGGCGCTAAAGGAGCAAACGGGCTGGGACCTGCTTGGAGAGGAATTCGATGGTAGGGCTCCGGCTGGTGATTGTCCAATTTGCTCCAAACGGGCGAAAGTTAGTGTGCTGATTGCTCGAACCTATTAAAAGCTCCTAAAAGCCCTTAGAGTCTCTTTCTCAGAAGGGAAGCCGGTGGGGCCCTTGTATTTTATTTTCAGCCCCGCGACAGCGGTCGCAAATTTTGCCGACTCCAACGTATCACGCGTGGCGATATACCTGGTTAGGAATGCAGCGCCGAAGACATCGCCAGCGCCTGTCAGATCCTTAGCATCGACTTTCAGGGAATCTATTTTGACCAATCCTTCGTCGCTGAGCACCATCGAAGCATCCCTCCCCCTGGTCAAGATCGCAATTTTTGGCCCCATCGCTCTAAGGCTCTCGAGGACCTCCTTGGCGCCGCCCCTGAGTGCCCCCGCTTCCTCCTTCCCTATTTTTACTATGTCAGCATGTTTCAGGAATTCACCAAGCTCACGGGATTTGACCTCAACTTTTCCATCCTTGCTTATCTCCCTCAGAATCCCTTGGGGGTCGAGCATGACTAGGTTCGACTCACGCTTGATTGCCTTGAGGATATCAGGCGTTATCTCGTTGGCGATTGGAGAAACGTAGAAGCTTTGGGCGTCGCTATAAGCGGCTGGGATATCGTCGGGGGAAATTCTCGGCGCCACGTGTTTGCAAACTTGCTTGCGATTGCCCGCCTCGTCGTAGATGTTCTCAAAAGCTGTGGTATACTCACCCGCCACCAAGATGCCCTCGGTGTCCAGGCCGAGCTTGCTGTAAATCGGGGGAAACTTCTCAAGGAAATCGGCGCCAACTTTTGAAACAATGCCAATGTTTTTCCTCAGTGCCGCAAATGTGAGGCCCGCATAGGTCGGCGCCCCGCCAAGGGCATTTTCGATGACACCCAAAGGTAGCACGTTCATATCGATCGCTATATGCCCGACCACGATGGTGTCGAACTGCAAGCTATCGCTCCCTCCTGCCGGCAATAAAATCCTCAACGGCCCGCCTCGCGTCCTCATCCGACATCTGAACGGGTGGGTGCTTGAAGAAATATGCCGAGATACCAATCAGGGGTCCGGCGATGTCCCGATCTAGAGCGAGTTTCACGCCCCTTATGGCGTCGATCACGACACCCGCACTGTTCGGGGAGTCTTCGACCGAGAGCTTTACATCGATGCTAAGGGGTACGTTCCCGAATTTGCTGCCCCGCATATAGATATAACATACCTTGTTGTCATTCAGGAAGGGAACGTAATCGCTGGGACCAATTCGAAGGGGGATTTCGTAGGGCACTTGGCTTGAAACTGCTTCCGTCTTGCTCACGCGCTTCGAACTCAGACGTTCCTCCTCGACCATGTTAAGGAAATCGGTGTTCCCCCCTATGTTGAGTTGATAGCTCTCCTCGAGCTTGACCCCCCGGTCGATAAGCAGTTTTGCGAGCATGCGATGGAGGATAGTCGCTCCGACCTGAGATTTGATGTCGTCACCCACGCAAGGCAGCCCGGCATCCTCGAAGCGCTTCCCCCACTCCTTGTTAGATACTATGAATTCCGGGATGCAGTTGATAAATCCGCATCCCGCCTCGATTGCCTGCTTCGCGTAGTAGCGGGATGCCTCGTAGCTCCCGACTGGCAGGTAGCTTACTAAGATATCTGCGTCCGCGTCTTCGAGCGCTCGGGCAACGTTCACCGGCTTCTGCGTGGGGTCGACGAGAATCACTGGTTTAAGGTATTTGCCCAAGCCATCCAATGCCGGGGCCTTCATCACCTCAACACCCAGTTTTGAAACGTCGCTAAATTTGATTGTGCAATTTGGGGGGGAGAAGATGGCTTCCGCGAGGTCATTGCCAACTTTGTTCGCGTTGACGTCAAAGGCAGCGACGAACTCGATGTCTCGGATGTGGTGGCCGCCGAAGTTTACGTGCATCAAGCCTGGCACGAACTGATCCTCGCGTGCATTTTTGTAATACTCGACGCCTTGCACCAGCGAAGAAGCGCAATTACCCACACCTACAATCGCGACCTTTATTTTAGACATTGAATCACCATATCTAATCTAAGATTAGAGGATATCTTCCAACATGAAGAGATAAAACTTTCCATCCATTTCACAAGCGAAACCTACATCTGATGTTTTGCCGTGGTACTTGAGTAAGCCCTCTAGCTGTGAACGTCTAATGTGATAGCTATGACCTGACTTAACATCAATGAACAGTTTCCTCCCAGCCCGCTTGGCGTGGACATCGATTATTTTCTGTCCACCTGTGGGCTCCAAGCGCCAACCGCGTAAAGCAAGTAACTCTGCCAATTTTTTCTCTGCGCGTTTCCACTTGCGGACCTTCGTTTCACCCAGCATAGCTTGACATGAAGGACACCTTTTAGGTTTCCCCCGTGGGCGCCACTCGTATCCACAATTTTCGCAACGTATATTTGTTACAACCATATTTCAACCTTGGAGATAGCTCATGAAATAAACTATTTAAGGCTTGTGGTTGATTGAAGCAGGGGGTCTTTTGGCGATTCGGAGGTTGAAGAAAAAAACTACTGTGGAACTGTTATGGCCCTATTTTCTAAAGCTCCTGAAAAAGCGCCCGATGTACGGGTATGAACTACGACAAAAGGTAATCGAGCAATTCGGGTGGAAACCCGCGACCGTTACCTCCTACCTTGTGCTCTACCGCCTCCAGCGCGGGGGCTACGTCACGATAGAGTGGCGAGAGCAACGAGGCAAGCCCGCGCGCAAGTACTACAAAATAACGAGGAAAGGCGATGATTTGCTGGAGGAAGGGATAAAGTACCTAAAGGAGTTCAGCTCGAAACTTTTGGGGAAGTAGTTAGGACAGGCGGAGCTTCGCGGCGAACAATCTTTGAGCCACGGTGAGGTGGGTCAAGATCACGATTAGAACCACTGCGTACTGAGTATATCCAATCAATGCCCCGACGGCTAGAATGATGATCCGCTCCCCTCGCTCGGCTACCCCCACATCTAGCTTACCTGAGCCAGCTGCCTCAGCTCTGGCGCGAGTGTAGCTGACCATCAAGCTTCCAACGATGGCTAGAATTCCCCATGCCCAACCAGGCAGAAGACCCGCCCCAGCGAGCCCACCGTTGATGAAAGCGTAGATGATGCCCGCAAAAATCAAGAAATCCACATACCGATCTACGACTGAGTCGAGTACTCCCCCGAACGCTGTCTCTCTGCCGATCACCCTAGCAACAGCGCCGTCGATGAAGTCAAAAAACCCACAGATGATGAGAACAAACCCAGCCCGAAGTTGCATCCCGTAAGCGAAAAGGAGGGCCGCAACAACGCCCACAACCAACCCGATCAAAGTAAAAGCGTTTGGGGTGAGGCCCGTCCTTGCAAAGGCTTTAGCCACGGGCTCCATTAAACGACTTGCTCGATCTCGGACCCTGCTCAGCACCACTTCACCCACAGCGCAAGGTTTTTGCCTGCAGTCATAAGTGTTTTGGGGAATGCATGATTTACTTGGGTCCCGCAGGCATCCCAACCGTGAGCAAGGAAAGAACGACAATCGGGGGCATTAAATGTGTGGCCGAACTCAAGCTAAACGCGTTCGAAGTTGAGTTTGTCCGCCGAGTTGGGATGAGCAACGAGATGGCCAAGGAAACAGGGAGGGTTGCGAAGAAGCTAAGCATCCTCCTATCGGTCCATTGCCCATATTTCGTCAACTTGTGCTCACAGGAAAAAGAAAAGCTTGATGCCTCAAAGCAACGCATCCTCGATTCCGTCGAGCGGGCTTTTCACATGGGCGCGGATGTTGCTGTTTTCCACCCTGGCTTTTACGGGGATCTAATACCTGAAGCCGCGTTCAACGCAATTGAAGGGGCCTGCCGGGATATGCTCGACCGAATGCGCGCGAAGGGGATAAAAAAGGTAAGGCTGGGGCTGGAAACGACCGGCAAGGTGAGCCAATTCGGGACACTCGATGAAATAATCGAGATTTGCAAAAAGCTCAAGGGATGTGCGCCCGTGGTGGATTTCGCCCACATCTACGCGAGGCAGGCGGGGAGGATAGACTACAACGATGTATTCGAAAAGTTGAAGCCGCTGAAGCTGAAGCACCTACACGCGCACTTCACCGGCATGGAGTGGGCTCCTGCCAAAGCGCCGTGGCAGGGAAACGAGCGACGTCACCTCGAGCTCAAAGTGGATAAGCCACCATTCGAGCCACTCGCTAGGGAAGTGCTCAAGCGAAAAGTTAACATCACCCTAATCTCCGAGTCACCCATTCTGGAAAAGGACTCCCTCGAGATGAAACGCACATTCGAGAGATTAGGGCACCGTTTTTAGCTTATCCGCGAGCTCCTTGCGCGCGACTAGCTCTTGCTTGCCCGTACGCATATTGCGAAGCGTCACCTTTCCTTCCTTGAGGTCTTTCACCCCGACTATGATGGCACTTTTGGCCCCTCGGGCATTCGCGTATGCAATCGCCTTGCTCAGCTTGCGTCCCATCAGGTCGACATCGACGAGCAAGCCAGCTCTGCGCAGCTCCCCCACGACTTTTAGGCATTCGCTGAGCACCTCTTCGCCTGCAGAGAGGACCACACAATCCAATTGCTTACGCGGAACTATCATCCCCCGCTTCAAAAGTGCCCGAGCAATGCGATCTACGCCGAACCCGACACCGACGGCTGGGCAGGGGTCACCCCCCAAGAGCTTGATGAGTTCGTCGTACCGGCCGCCCCCCGCAACTTGGACCCCATCGACGTAGAGTTCGAACACGAGATCCGTGTAATACTCCAGCCCGCGGGCGGTTCCAAAGTCAACCGTAAATTTCTCGACCCCAAAGGAGCGAAGGTGTTCGAGGATTTCACGCAGGTTCTTCAACGCTATTTTGGCCTTCGGTAGATCCGCGACAAGTTTCTCCGCTTGCTTCAATACCTTAATGCTCCCATGTAACGTGATCAATGAACGAAGCACTTTTTCATCCCCTGCTTTGAGGCGCGCGCGATCAAGCTCCGCTCGAAGCCTTGCCTCCTCACGGCTGTCAATCGCCCGCATGATGGGGGCTTGGACAGCCCCTTTCACCCCCGCATGAGCCAGCACCTCTCGAAGCAGGCGGATGTGGCCTATGCGGAGCTCGTAGCCCGACAAACCGAGCTCCCGCATGATTTCATCGGAAAGGGCTATTACCTCTGCATCAGCCTCAGGTCGAGCGGAACCTATGATCTCGGTGCCCGACTGCAAGAATTGCCTCCATCGCTGCGCTTGGGGCTCCTCGTAACGGAAGCAGTTGCCGAAGTAGCAGAGCTTCACGGGTTTGGGTGCGGATCGGAGCTGGTTTATGTAAAGGCGGACGACGGGGGCGGTTAGCTCTGGACGGAGGGCGAGCTCGCGACCGGATTTATCCTCGAACGCATAGAGTTGCTTCACCACGCTTTCGCCGCTCTTTTTCTCGAACAGCTCGAGTTGCTCGAAAATGGGAGTTTCGACCTCCTCATAACCATAACGCTTGAAAACGTCACCCATCGTGCGCTCGACGTGGCGAATGCTGACGAGTTCCTCACCGAAGAGGTCCTTGGTTCCCTTTGGCCTTTGCATCCCACCGCCTCGGACGCAGTTACTTTTCGAAACTTCTTAAAGCTTCTTTAAACGTCCGTCTATTACCGATGAAAATTGAGGATAAGTTCTACAGTTAGGGCTAGGTCTGCACGGTAAACATCCAAACAGAAGACTCGCTCTCGTTGCCTGCTCTATCGATCGCGATTACCTTCCACCAGTAGTTCTCATCCGCAAGTAGGGACGGTGTGTAAGTATTCTCCGGGATGTCGAGGAGAGTATCCACCTCAAGCTGTGAGAAGTTGGGATCAACACTGACGAGCAAGCGATGCTCCGATGCCCCGGCGCCAATCGTCCACTCGAACGTTGGGGTGTTGTCACTCGTTGTCGTCCCATTTTCAGGTACGTGGAGCGTTGCCGCCGTGGGTGGAGTGGTATCAACAATGAACGTCCAGACCGACGATGAGTCTTGGCTACCCCCGACAATCGCGATTACCTTCCAAGAGTAATTATCATCGGGTAAAGCATCCTCATCTGCCATGGCGTAGCTGTCGGTTATCCCGAGGAGAACATCAACCTCAGGTGAGGAAAATTCGCTATCATCATCCACCAACAAGCGATAATTATCTGCATTGCCTTCATCCCACCCAAAAGTTGGGGTGTTGTCGTTCGTGATCGCCCCATCGGCTGGTGCGCTGAGTGTTGGAACTCTGAGCGGTGCCCTGATGATGAGCATGTAGTCATCCGACCATCCGCTCGCGTTGCCAGCCTGATCGAAAGCTTGAACGCGCCAGTAGTAGGTGCCGTTGTGGGAGAAGAAGTACGAGTATGAGCTTTCTTCGATGCCGGAGTTGTCGTGCACGTAGGGTGGGGAGAAACTTGCCTCATCATCGATTTGAATCTCATAGGTCACATTGGGCTCGGGCTCCGTCCACGCAAATACGGTTCGCAAAGTGTCAAGTTCAGCGTTGTTCTCTGGCTCGTGGAGCTGTGGACTTTCCGGCGCTTGGGTGTCGACGCGGAAGGTCCACGTGGGCGACCACCCGAGCTCGGTGTTGTCAGCTCTGAAAGCCCTAACCCGCCATGAGTAGGTGCCATCTGCCAACTCGCTTGTTGGCGTATGGGTAACCGTGGAAATGTTCTCTCTTATCTTGGGCGATGCAAAATCTGCATTATTGTCCACCCATATCTCGTATTTCACTCCACCAACCGCTCCCGACCATTTGAACTCCGGCGTGTTATCGTTTGTTATCGCACCTTCAGCGGGGGAGATTAGAGAAGGCACGTGATTGATTTTGAGTACTTTCACTAAACCGTTTGAACTTGTGTAGGCGATTTGCAAGTAATCGATGCCCCCTATGTCATCTGCGAAAACGTGTATGGCCATCAGGATGGGTCGCGCGGTTATTTCGGCCGATACAGCTTCGATAAGCCAAGCCATCGTTGGGTTGGCATTCTCATCGATAAAAACGAGCAGCGTTTCGGGGATATCTACTGTTGACGGCGGTGAGAAAAATCCACCATATGATGTTATGTTACCCGCTTCATCCAAACCCAAAACGCCGAAGCCATCTAGATGCAAATTTCTATTATCGGTCCTGAGGTAGACATCCTGAGCTTGCTGATCCAGCACGATACTTTGGCGATTTTCACCGAAATTGAACACGAAGTTTTGATCCTCCAAACTTGGCGGAGACTCGAGCTGAGTGTCTATCATTTCTGCATTTATCAAAATTCTTACGGGCAGCGTGTAATCATAATAATCCCTTGCCGAGTTATAATCTAAAGCGTCAAATATTACATAATCTATTTTGCAACCGTAGTTATCCCGGTAGGTGCGGAGAATCCACTGAAACTCATCTTTATCCATCGTTGGGAAACGTTGAACGTCAATTCGTCTGCCATTGACTTGGTATAGCCTAACGGGTACATCCAATCCATAAATAAGCCCCCTACCCTCGCTCACATAATAAATGTAATCTGGAGGCTGAATGTCTGCAACATTCTCCCATTTTCCTTCTTCCCCCGTGGTTTCGGTCCCATCCACCACGGTCGGTCGCCTAGAGACGCCCGTAAAGAGGTGCCCATAAGACCATTGAATCGAGACAATCGAATCCTCTGGCGTGTTCTCGCGAAGCCATGTGAAAACATCCATGAACCCTTCATCCCGCCAGCCAAACCCTCCATGCCACTCGGTCGGAGGGGTGGTGCCCTTAGCGGAGGCGTACGCATTGAAGATAAACGGCGTGGCGATGAGGCTGGCGCAACATGCAAATACGAGTGGCTTTTGGAAGTACCTTAACCAATCCCCAAATTGCTCAAACGACACCCGTTGGAGGAGGGAGGCCAGTGCCGCTGCGCCCGCGCCAACTAAGACTGGTACGAAAAGCCACCACATCCGTTCGAATCGAACCTGCGCAGTTCCACTCCCAGGCCAGACTAGTGTTGCGAGCACGATGAACCAGGGGAGGGCCAACATCCCCCCACGTCTTTTGTGCCAACATAACCAGGCCAATGCTAAAGCAACCAAAGTAAAAGCGATTACAGTTAAGACCGCCGCGTTGCCCGACACGGTCCACGATGAACCAGGATCTCCACCGTACATGCGATAAACTGTTTCACCCCATGAGTTCGGTGGAGCCATTTCACTTGCATATCTCGCAATTGATACCCCCCCGCCAGCGCCTCCGATCCCAAAGGCGCCTAGGATGGTTTGGGCGAAGCCCGTCCAATAAGATACTGGGCTTTGTCCACCGATTGTCCAAAGCGTGAGCGTCGTTACCGCCAGCATGCCGAGCACGCCAGCGATTAAAAAAATATTCGCGCGCACGGAAGTTAGGATTCCTCTCAAAAGGGATTCCACAGACGCCTTATGCAAAAAGATCTCTATGATGGCAGCGAAGACAAGCCCGCCGATCAAGATATAGAACAGATTTACAATGTCGCCAGGATTCCCCCCTCCCCTAAAAATTGACCCCACGAAACCTGTTAGCAGTAAAAATGCACCAACTAGGATGATTGGGAACCATCTTAGACGCTCGCTGATCAGAACTAGGAGTAGAGCTCCAATTATTATCGGGGCAATGTAGAAACCTCCGCCCCACGCTAGCCCGAACAGGCCAAAGACCATCCCGGCGAAGAGTCCAAATATGGGAATTGAACTGCGGGGAGCCTTGAACAGCCTTATGGTGAGGTAAATTGTCCATGCCGCCAAGATTAGCTGGATCGGCTCCCGATCGTATACCCCAAACTTGTGCCAATAGATGCTTGAGGTCAAGGTAGCTGCGAAAAATGCCGCCGTACAGCCCCCCAAGTCGCCACCCAACTGCTTGCCGATCAGGAAAATCGGGATGAGCGTGAGGGCGAAAAGCAGGGGGCCCCAGTAGCGGACCACATCCATCAGGGAGACACTTGGATTAAGAGTGTGAATGCCTTCATAAAGCATCACCGTTATCAGCGGTTGGGCCTGATCCGTGAGACCAACCGGCATCCCGTAGGGCGCGTGAGAGAGGCGGTTACTCTCCACCATTCCATGGGTCTCGGCGATATCCGCCGCGATGTCGTAGAACCATCCGCTGTCCGAAGTGGTGAGCGTTTTATATTGCTCACCTGGGATCAAAAGTACTGACGTCGTAAACGCCATCAGAGCTAGCAAGTAGCCGACGAGCAGCCATCGCCTATAGTTCAATCGCGCACCAGCTAAAACGAGGTCAAGCCAACATTAAAAATCATTGTTGGCGCCGTTACTTCTTTTCCGTCTCGGTTTCGGGCTCGCTCTCTACCACGCTCGGCGCCGGGGCAGGTACCGGAGAGATCTCTTTTGTGCTGGCCATAATCCACCCCAACCAGAAACCTAAGCCAGCGAGGATGAGCACCCCTGCGGTAACCGGCAGCGCAAACGCTAGGTGCACCCTTGGCCCCATGTAATATCCGTAGAAGATGTGAGTAATCGCTATCACAACACATACGATACAGAGTAACGCTCCGAGCGCCCTTGAAGTTCCCACTTTATCACCCCTAATATCTAGAATTGATGGGATAGCCCTTTTTAAATAACTTTCGTCGCACGGAATTTAAGTTTCGATTAGCAACCGTCATAAGCTCTAATAACCAATTTTTACATGGGCCCGTGGCCAAGCTGGATAAGGCAGCAGCCTCCTAAGCTGCAAATCCGGGGTTCGAATCCCCGCGGGCCCGCCAGAAACCTTTTACAAAAGCGCACGCACGATGGGAATGGTGCCCCTGTAGTGTAGTCCGGTCAATCATGCAGGCCTCTCGAGTCTGCGACGCGGGTTCGAATCCCGCCGGGGGCACCACTTTGGTGTCGTTAACTTATCCCCTTTTTTTGACTCTCCAATTGCGGCTCTTGCAGCGCGGGCACTCTGGAAGTTAGGTGAAACCCTTCATATGACTCGACCTCCTCGGCCGCTCGCAAAGGGCTTGAGGTTCATCTAATAGCAACAACTTTTATCTCGTGTTCAAAAGACTCTAGGGAACTGTAAGGTATTTGATAAAAGGGGGTGAGTGGATGATCGAGATAGTCGTACTTATCTTCGGGTTCCTTATTGGTATTATTCTATGCTATGTCTACCTTAGAGAGCGGTTAGTTGTACAATTTGAGCGGTGGAAAGCCGAGTTCAAAGAAAAAATCAAGCAAGAAATCCTCGAGCGAAGCCGAGCTGCACTTAAGGGGAGAATAGGCGAACAGCTTGCTCCACTCCTGCCGATGTTCAAGCATGAGCCAGCCGACGCGCGATTTCTTGGTTCGCCTGTGGACTACGTGGTGTTCGATGGATACAAGGAGGGAAATCCAAGAAGCGTTACATTTATCGATGTCAAGACCGGTAAAACTGCCACCCTTAGCAAAATGGAAAGAAAGCTCAAGCTCGTGATTGATCAAGGAAAAGTACAGTGGGAAACAATCCATATGGGTGCGCTCGAAGGAGAATAACTGGGCATTCCGGCTAACCCTTACCCGACCCCGGCCGCGCGCAAAGGGTTTTTTACGGACCGAGGCGTAATTGGGAGAGGAGGCAATAAGTGGGGACTGAGAGTTTCAAAGGCGCCTTGCTGTCGACCTTAATAATAGCCTCGCTGGTGTCCCCCTTGCTCCTTATCTCGGCGAAAGCGGCATGGGGGCAAGAGATCGGGTGGATCAGGCAGTTCGGGACATTCGCCAACGATTATACAACTGACGTAGCGGTCGATGCATCAGGCAACGTCTACGTCGCCGGTGAAACAGTGGGCGCGCTCCCGGGACAGTCATCGTCGGGCGGCAGCGACGTGTTCGTCCGAAAGTACGATGGCTCCGGGAGCGAGCTCTGGACCCGGCAGTTCGGGACATTCGCCAACGATCATGCAACTGACGTAGCGGTCGATGCCTCCGGCAACGTCTACGTCGCCGGCTACACAGGGGGCGCGCTTCCGGGGCAGTCATCCTTGGGCTCCGACGATGCATTCATCAGAAAATACGATGGTTCTGGGAACGAGCTCTGGACCAAGCAGTTCGGGACATCCACCTACGACTATGCAGAGAGCGTAGCGGTCGATGCATCGGGCAACATCTACGTCGCTGGAGAGACATTGGGCGTACTTCCGGGGCAGACGTCCTCGGGCGGGATTGACGCGTTCGTCAGAAAATACGATGGCTCCGGGAGCGAGATCTGGACCAAGCAGTTCGGGACATCCACCTACGTTTCTATATGGCGCGTGGCGGTCGATGCCTCCGGCAACGTCTACGTCGCTGGAGAAACAAAGGGAGCGCTTCCGGGGCAGACGTCCTCAGGCGACTGGGATGTGTTCGTCAGAAAATACGATGGCTCCGGGAACGAGCTCTGGACCAAGCAGTTCGGGACATCCGACAACGACTATGCACCCGGCGTGGCGGTCGATGCCTCCGGCAACGTCTACGCCGCTGGCTACACAGGGGGCGCGCTCCCGGGGCAGTCATCTCCGGGTGGCGGGGATGCGTTCGTTCGAAAGTACGATGGCTCCGGGAACGAGCTCTGGACCAGGCAGTTTGGGACATCCGACTACGACTATGCAGAGAGCGTAGCGGTCGATGCATCGGGCAACGTCTATGTCGCCGGCCTTACATCGGGCGTGCTTCCGAGGCAGACGTCCTCGGGCGGCGGGGATGCATTCGTCAGAAAATACGATGGCTCCGGAAGCGAGCTCTGGACCATGCAGTTCGGGACATCCACCTACGACGAAGCATACGACGTAGCGGTTGATACTTTCGACAACGTCTACGTCGCCGGCCAGACTTATGGCGCGCTTCCGGGGCAGACGTCCTCGGGGGACGGGGATGCATTCTTGGTTAAATTTGTGCAGCCTACCCCTGTCGGCGGCACAGCTTTGCCAGCACCTTGGATCATCCTAGCCGCATTAATCGCGATTGCCGCCGCATCGGTCGCGGTATACTGGAGAAGGCGATAAAAAACGGAGCTCGAAGAGGTGCCGCGAGCGCCTCTCTCATCTGTAATGCCAGAATAAAGCATCATTTCCACGCGCAACGGTTTTTATGGCTGAAGTGTAATTGATAGAGGAGGCAATAAGTGAGGACCGGGGATTTTAAGCGTGGCATGGTTTCCATTTTGCTAGCCTTTGCCTTAGTGTTTTCAATGATTTTGGTTGCACCCCTCGCCAGTCCTGGAGACCTAATCTATGATCCCGGCGGCGAGAATATCGAGGTCGCGCAGGGAGGCACCTTCCTCATCAGGCACACGCTCGAGTGGGACGAGCCGGAGGACGGAGCGTACTCGGTTACCATGGCATGGGACTGCTACGACAACCACGAGAACGAGAATTTCACGTTCGTGGGAGCCTCGGCTTACTTCACCACGGGCGATTATGTGGGTGACTCGATACTCGCCGCCGCCGCACTGGATTCAGCCCCGTCGCCGGACTACCCGGGCAGCACGAGGTACCTTTTGAGCGTGAAATGTCCCGCCGATCAAAAGGATTCTAGGAACGGGCAGTTCAACGTCGACATAACCCTAGGCGCGTACGGAGCTGGTGGGGTCCCGCATATCCCGGGCGACCACGTGATCCCGTGGCAGTTTGGTGGGATCATAATTATCGAAAAATACCCGGGATTTTGGAATCGAGACCCAATAACCATAAGGGTGCTCGGTAGGGGCGTGGCCGTGGCGATCTCGCCGGGCTACCAGAGCGGGCCGCCCGGGACGACGCTCGAGTACACTGTTACCATCACCAACACAGGCACATTAGATGACAAGTACGAATTGACTATTAGCGACTACAAGGGTTGGGGACCGACTCTAGATAATTATCTGTTCGAGAACGTCCAGCCCGGTGAAAACAGGATAGCTACGCTTAGCGTCACCATACCCGAAAACGCGACATCGTTTGTCGAGGATAACATAACCGTCACCGCCACCTCGATTGAATACGCCTTGGTGAGCGATAGCGCGAGTTGCGTGGCGGCATCCGTACAACAAGAGGGTTTCTCAGAAGATTTCGATGGGGAAACTTGGGAATCGTTGCAACAACAGGGCTGGAAAATGGCGTGGGACAGTCCCTATTACACCTCAAATGTTTCTGTAGAGAACGGTCAACTCTATATTGACATGCACGTGGGCGGTTGGGGTCGGAGCACGTACGTCTGGCGTGATGCAAGCTGGACTGACTTCTCCGCATCCATAGATTTTAATACGATAGGATATTGGCGTTATTCTTCCGCTCGAGTAATCCTGCGGGCTAGCGGCTTACCAGCTCTCGGTGGTGCTTATCCTGAGGTTAATGATTGGGTAGGGATCGCTTTTCACATGGGTTTAGAGTATGATTCGTCTTGGATTCTCTATCTATTCACCGAAGATAATAACGGCGACGGAGACCACGAAGCTATTGTACTCAAAACAGACCTGACACAGCCAGCCTATTATGGTAGCTGGCACCTCGTTGAAGCAACGGTGTACGGTAATAACGTCAAAATCTGGGTTGACGGAGCTTTATGGGCCGATGTGACGGACGAAAGGATCTCACTGTTACCTGCCGGAGGGATCGCTATAGCAAGCTACGAAGCTGATACACTCGTCGACAACATCGTGGTAAATACAGGGACGGCGATTTTCAGGGGGCTTGAAAATCTTCATGCGGTCCGTTTAGAAAAGAACCTTGACCTTCACCAGGGTTCAAAGCTTGTCGTAAAGTTCTACACTTATTCGGATGCTTTTGAAAATGAGGGCGTCATCGAGACCTTCACTCCGCCTTGGCACGAGGAGGAAAACGAGAGCATCATGCATCCGGGGGGCAAGCCTGTGGAAAAAGCCAAGCTGGATCTGACCACCGACGACACCGGCAACGTGATCTCGACGATAGCGAGCTACACCGTCCGGAGGGTAGACCTGGAGGCGAGGTTCATGGATATACCGTTTTACTGGTCGCAGGCCGACCCGGCAGGAAAGTTGGAGCTCGAGACGGAGTTCATGGAAATACCATTCTACTGGGCACAGGCCCCGGACTGAAGTGACCGGCGGCAAGTCAATTTGAGTTTCGGACGTCAGTGGGACCCGATTTTTTATTTTTCAAATGAATTTAATCGAATGGGAGTGCTCGAATTACTTCCCACTATCTGATTTTTTATCATCTAAAAGCTGGCAGTAAAATTTTTACCACCTAACAAGGATTACTTCTGGAAGGAGTCGTGATAATTGTGAAGGTGGTTTTTTGAGAAATATCGTTAGAAGTGACCACTATTTCAAGGAACCGGGGCCTGATAACACGGATAAGGTTATCGAGGCTGTTGCGGAAAGGCTAGAGCAAACTGGAATAAAAACTGTAGTAATCGCGAGCGACTCGGGCGAGACCGCGCGAAGGCTCAGCAAGAAAATTAAAGGGAAGGTTAAACTCGTCGTCATTTCGATGCAGGCTTTGAATAGGGAAATCAAGGCGGAGCTTAATAAAATCGGCGCCGTCATCTATGAAAACTGCACTCCCGCCTTTCGAGCGAAGGACTTGGTTCCAGCGAAGATTGTCTATTATACGCTCGGACAAGGTTTCAAGGTCGCCGTTGAGGTTGTAACCATGGCCACTTCCGAAGGGGCAGTAAAACCATCTGAAAACGTAATCGGAATCGGGGGAACTGGGGAGGGTGCTGATACGGCATTAATTGTGAAGGCAGCGACCCCCGAGGACATGCTGGGAAGCGATACAAATAAACGATTGGAGATACGCGAAGTTATCGCCATGCCTCTCGCCAAGAAATGGTGGTAGATGGGGACTTTCCAATGGGGTGGAAGGAAGAAGATGAGCTTGAAAAGAAGCTGCAAAAAAAGCGCAAGAAGTACCGTGCGGTCTATCGCAAGGCCCACAAAAGAGGGCGCTAGTTTTATTGCTTTACCATAGAAAGCTTATTCTGCGGGGGTGCCTGAGCCTGGTCAAAAGGGCAGGACTTAAGATCCTGTAGCCGTAGGGCTTGCAAGGGTCCGAATCCCTTCCCCCGCACTATAGCTGGTGAACCATGGTCAAAATTTTGGAAGTCGATAGCCGATCCCCCCGGGTCGAGGCGATCGCTGAGGCAGCCGCTGCGATAAGAACTGGCGGCCTGGTAGTGTACCCAACCGAAACTGTTTACGGCATAGGGACCGACGCATGTTCAAACGAAGCTGTAGCGAAAGTTTTTGCCACAAAGAGAAGACCATTGGAGGACCCAATTCCTGTTGCGGTCAATTCGTTTGAACTAGCTAATCGAATCGCTGAGCTGACGCCCATCGCCGAGCTCGCTTTCAAGAAATTTCTACCCGGACCGCTCACTTTGGTAGTTAAAGCCAAACCAGGAAAAATATCTGAACTCGTAACCGCTGGCACCGAAAATGTAGGAATAAGGGTGCCGGACCATCCAGTTGCGCTCAAGCTCATCGAGTTTGTGGGCGGCCCGATCACCGCAACCTCGGCAAATCTTTCGGAAAAGCCGGCGCCAATTTCGTTAAGGGGAGCGCTCGAACAGCTGGGCGAACACGTCGACCTAGCGCTCGACTCCGACAAATGTAAACTGGGCAAGCCATCGACCGTTTTGGACCTCAGCTCTGGCCCCCCACGAATCCTCAGGGAAGGCCCGATATCGGAGAAAGAACTCTCAAGAATTCTCAAATGATGACATTACCCTCGTTTCGACTGCCTCGCGATCGAAGCCGCGAAGATCCCGGCCCCAAAACCGTTGTCAATATTAACGACCGCGAGCTTGGGGGAGCAGGTCTGGAGCATCGTTATGAGGGCCCCCGCACCCTTCAGCCCCACTCCATATCCGATTGAGGTCGGCACTCCAACAACGGGCACGTCAACCAAGCTCGAGACAAGGGAGGGCAGGGTCCCCTCCATCCCCGCAACGACCACGATGGCCGTCACTCCCTTCTCGACCATGCGCCTAAGAGGTTTGAACAATCGGTGGATTCCGGCAACGCCAACATCATAGGCCTTCAGCACCTCACAACCCATTACCTCGGCCGCGACCGCCGCCTCCTCCGCGACCGGCACGTCAGCTGTACCCGCCGCGAGTACCCCTATCTTCCCCCTCTTTGGGAAACGATGGCCCTTCTTTTTGACAACGATAGTCCTAGCATTAGGATTGTAGTCAACCTCGAAGTCCCTCCGAAGCCTTGATTGAATCAATTTAAGGTGTTTTTTACTCACCCGGGTTACTAGGGCGTAGCCGCTCGTGCTCGCGAGGACAACCGCAGAATTAGCAACTGTTTTAGGGTTCTTTCCCTCTGCCAGCAACACTTCTGGAATTCCAATTCGGTGAATTCTCCCTATATCCAATCTCGCTAGGTCGCCGATCAGCCTTATGTTGAGGACCGCCAACTTTCGTTTGGCTTGCTTAGCGGTGATTTTTCCAGCCAGTAGTGCATTGAGCACGCCCTCGACATCGGTAATGAGTTCCTTTCGGCCTTTGGCCCCCATGAGATCACGCTTCGCTTATCATAGGTCACTAGTCTTTAAATTATGATGCGACGAAGTTCAAGGGGACGATTATGGAAATCGAGTTATTAGGAAAAAGCGTGAATGCACCGAAGTTCTTGGGGGTGCTTGAGAAAGAGTTTAATTGGTTTATTTCTTATACCCTGCTGCTCGCCGAGAAGCATTTTGAGGACCGGGAGAGCAAAAAAATTTTCAACGCGGTCGTCCTCATTGGCGATTACCTCTGGGACCTCCACACCCTTCGATTCGAGGAGGTCATCTACGAAAAAAATCGCACGCGAAGGCGTAAGATAGCAACACCCCCGCAAGCTGTTGTCGATAAGGTCCTCGCCGAGCTCCGCGCAGCCTACGAAAAGACGAAGGAGCTGCCAGCCCAGATAAAAAAACGTTTGAAGGAAGCCCAAGCGGAAAAGTGACGCTACCTCGATAGTTCCTTTGCCCTTCTCGCGGCAGCCTTCACCGCATCTCTGAGTGCATTAGCTACTTTTCGCCCTTCTAGCACTTTGATCCCCTCGATCGTCGTCCCCTTCGGGGTGCACACCATCCCTGTTAACTCCTCCAGCGTCTTCCCCTCGCGCAAAATTACTTCACCTGCCCCCTTTGCGGTTTGCGCGGCGAGCTTGAGTGCTATCTCGCTCGATAAGCCGAGCTCAACTCCAGCTTCTTGCAGGGCTTGTACGATGAAGTAAAAATATGCTGGGCCGCTCCCACTCAGCCCCGTGACCACATTCATCAACTTTTCATCCACTTTGAACGTCATGCCCATGTCAGCTAGAAGCTTCTCAACTAATTCCTCGTCTTCTCTCGAAGCTCCGGTGCCGAGCGAGAAACAAGAAGCCATCTCCCCAACGAGCCCACAAATGTTTGGGGAGAT
>JABUBL010000051.1_pt1 | contig 23511 bp, 15 predicted proteins | sample 7240371 | NCBI WGS metagenome assembly JABUBL01 (sample SAMN07256343, study PRJNA390944) | subsurface metagenome | isolation source: Methane hydrate marine sediment | place: Pacific Ocean: Eastern North Pacific, ODP site 1244 | collected 2002
CGACGACGTCCTGGAGGGAGGAGTGACCGCTGGGAACGCCACGGTCTGCATGGGGCGCAGCTTCAGCGGGGCACTACGGGAGCTTATACACTACCATGACTGGGCCAAGGGCAAGGCGGACAAGGCCCTCATCGTCAAGAAGGCCTCGGACATCGAGAAGGCGAAGAAGGAGGGGAAGCACGGCATCATCTTCGGACCCCAGGACAGCAGCTTCCTGGAGAGGAGCCTCCACTTCCTAAAGGTCGCCCACCAGTGGGGGATACGGATCATCCAGATCACCTACAACTTCAGGAACGAGGTCGGGGACGGCTGCATGGAGCGGAACGACGCCGGCCTCAGCAACTTCGGGGTAAGCCTCGTCGAGGAGATGAACAAGCTGGGCATCCTGGTGGACCTCAGCCACACCGGTGACCGGACCATCATGGAGACAATTGAGACCTCCAAGGACCCTGTCAGCTTCACCCACGTCATACCCAGGAGCTCGACGCCCAAGGAGATGGGGGGCTACGCCGACTGGTCGAGCAGGCACGGCGACTACGGCCAGTTCCAGCAGTACTCCATGGCCAGGGCCATCACAGACGAGGCCCTCAAAGCATGCGCCGAGAAAGGCGGGATGGTCGGCGTGACCCCGTTCTTCGCGAAGAAGAAGGGATCCAGCACCCTCACCGACGACCTGATGGACCAGGTCGACCACACAGTCGACCTCATCGGCGCGGAGCACGTGGGCTTCGGCAGCGACCTCGACTACCGGAACTCTGTCTACCGTGGGGCGTATATCTGGAAGTACCCGGAGAGGATCGACGTCAGCTACTTCACACCCATGGACAAGTCGTGGGGCTACGGATGGCTGGGGCACATGCCCAACTTCACAAAGGGACTGGTTGCCCGGGGCTACTCCGACAATGAGATTAAGGGGATGCTGGGCGGCAACTGGGTGAAGCTCTTCAAGAAGGTCTGGGGCGAATAAAACCCCTTTTTTCCCGTATTCAAGAACACACCTACTGTGCACTCGCTCAAGAAAAACCAAAAAAAACAAAATAAACTTCTCAGACGGTCTCTAAACCCCGTCGCGCTTGAGGCGCGGGCGAGCTTTCTAGTACCTTCTCGGCGGCCTGTGCTTAGCGAAGCACTCACGGCAGTAAACCGGGCGGCCCTCTGTAGGCTTGAAAGGAACCTCGTCCTCCTTACCACAGTCAGAACAGACGATCTTTGTCATCTCTCTGGGGCCACGGTCGTATCCACCGCGCCTCTCTCTATAACCCAATACTTTCACTCCTTTTCTGTTCACATGAAAAGAATACCCGGATGGCGTTCCCTCATGCTGCAATCTCGGTGTACTAGGCTCCATTTAAAGGTATGTTTGGTTAAAACGGGTCACGGGGCCACACTAGAGACATATCTCTTGGAAAGGCAGCCTGTTTTCTAGTAATAATCAGGTGAAGCGAATTACGCAGTCTATCCCCGGCCTCCAGCCCCTCAGCCTCGGCCCCACGCCCCAGAACCTCACCGGGCTGTACAGGAACACCCAGGGGGCGTCGTCCCTTATCATGCGGTAGGCCAGCCTGTAGATCCTCCGCCTCAGCAACTCGTCTATGGTCGCCTCGGCCCTCTCGATGAGGGCGTCCACCTCGACGTTGGCGTACCCCTCCCACCACGGCCCCTTGATGCCCGAGTGAATCTTCTCCCGCATCACCCTAAAGGTGCTCAGGGGGCTAGAGTCGAAGCAGCATAGGTCGTTGATCTTCTTAGCCCTCACCATCTCGGCGTAGGCCTGCCGATCCTCGTACTCCTTCACCTCCACGCTGACCCCTACCTCTGAGTACATCTCGGTCATCATCTGGGCAAGCTTCCTCGCCTCGTCGGGCATCCTCGTGGGGATGTCCACAACGAGCCTCATTCCATCACTGTATCCGGCCTCGGCTAAGAGGCTCCTTGCCTGCTCGGGGTTGTAGGGGTAGGCGGGGGTGTCTGGATCGTATCCGAAGTGCAGAGGCGTGAAGATGCCGTTCAAGGGCTTCGCCGCTCCCTCCACGGCCTCGGAGATGATCGCCTCCTTGTCCAATGCGAGGTTGAGGGCCCTCCGGACCCTGCTGTCGGAGCAGACCCCTGAGGAGGCGTTGAACATGAAGATGATGCACAGGTTGCTTTCCTTCCACACAGCCGTTGCGCTCCCCGAAGCCTCAACCGCCTTCACCTCCTCCGGGCTCAACCCCGAGGCAAGGTCCCCCCTCCCCTCAATGAGGGCGGAGGCCCTCTCCTGGGGGTCCCTGACCGCGCGCCAGTGAAGCCGTTGAGCCGGGATCTGTCCACCCCAATATTCGGGAAACGCATCCATGACGACGAGATCGTCCCCCATCTCGGAGACCCGGTAGGGACCGCTGCCAACGTAGGATTCCGGGAGATCCTTCAGGGCGCTCTCAGGGGCGATGGGCACGCTCACAAGGAGGTCGAGGAGGTCGGCCATGGGCTTCCCCGTCACGATCTTGACGGAGTACTTCCCCTCCGCCTCGATGACGGAGTCCCCCAGGTAGCTCGCGAAGACCCCCTGAGTGCCGAAAGCCCCCCCGATCGCCGGGTCAAGCACCCTCCCCATGGTCGCCACGACGTCGTTGGCGGTCAGGACATCCCCATTGTGGAATGAGACCTTCCTGCGCAGCTCGAAGACCCATGTCATGGCGTCGCCCTCCACGCTCCAGCTCTCCGCCAGGCATGGGACGTAGCTCCCAGTCATGGAGCGGCTGACGAGGGAATCGTAGATTGCAGCGATGAGGCTGTTGCGATTGGCGGAGTCGCTCACGGTATGGGGGTCGCCCAGCCGGACGCTGGACTGAAGGATCGTCAGCTGGTCCAAGGAAGGGAAGCCCATGTCAATCCAGTAACAGGGGCAGAGATGCCCTTAAAGGAATTTGGGAATTACCCGATATAATGGGCTCGGTGTCTAGGGTCGCTCCTTTATCGCGAAGACCAGAATGAGGATACTCACGACAGATATACCGATCGCAATGGGGAACAGCTGAGAGAACCCCAGAACCTCGATAAGCTTCGCGGAGATCAGCGGTGAGATCGCCCCCATTATGCTCCCGGGCAGGAAGAGGAGGGAGTACCCCATACCCCTCTGGTTCCTCGGCGTGAGCCGTGCAATGATGTCGGACCTCGCCGCCATCCCAAGGGTCCCGGAGAAGCCGTACACCATGTAGGCGACCACGAAGGGCCAGCCTCCAGGGGCAACTGCCACCAACCCCAGCAGGACAGTGCTGAGGGAGATGGTCGTGGCAAGCCATCTCTTAGAGCCGAACCTCGAAGCGAAGACGCCCCCGAGGGGGGCGGAGATAAGCCCTGAGATGGAGAGGCTGCTGTAGATGAGGCCCATCTGGTTCACGGTGAAGCCCTTCTCGTCAACCATGAAGAGGGGCATGAAAGGGCTGATCATCTGCATAGCCATTGTGCGCGTGGCAGTGTAGACCAGGAAGGTCAGGAGCGCCGGCGTGATGAGCGACGTGGCGTCCCCCGAGCTGCCCCTCTCCTCTGTCCTTGTGACCTCGGCCTCCTCGACCTCACCGTAGTCCACCCTCATGACCAGAAAGGTTCCCAGGATAATCGGTATCGCCCAGAAAAGGTAGACGTTCCTCCAGGTCAGGCCAAGGTATCCCAGAAAGATGCTCAATGTCAAGGGTCCGAGGGCCATCCCAAACGTACCGCCGGCACCATGGATCCCCAACGCCCTCGGCCGATTCTCCCCCGAAAAGAGTCGGGTAGTGAAGCTGTACGAGGCCGGATGGTAGAACGTCGTGTTCAGGTAGACCAGGCTTATGGCTACGACGAGCATCATGGGATTCGTAGCGGTAGCGGCGAGGAGGCTTCCCGCCGCGGCGAAGAGCATGCTTATCAGGAGCATCCGCTTGGACCCGATCCTATCACACATGAGCCCAACCGGTATAGAGAGGACGGCCTGACAGAGCGGAGGGATCGCAGCTATCATGCCCAGCTGCCAGCTCGTCAGGAGGAACTCCTCTCGGATGAGGGGAAACGTAGCGGTGTAGAGCCTACCGAAGACGTGGGTAAGAGTGTGGGTGAGGGTCATGACGAAGAGCCCGTAAGTGAGAATCGAAGTCTTCCTGGTACCCGCTGTGCCCGCCATCGTGGAACCTCAATACCTCACGGGTGAGAACATCAGACTATATCAAGATACCTGAATGCGTACCCTCAGCTCAACACATGGGTATCATACTCCGTCTAGGAGGGCGTGCAGACGGAACTGGATTGCTGCCCGGATATCTTTGATCTTAGGGCCAAGGACTTCGATCTCGGTTAGATCGGGGAATCGAGGCGCCTCTGCCTCCCCGTTGACATCGAGGCTGTTAAGTCTCTCAAGGAAGGCGTTCAACTCGATGACCTCCGCCTTCTCAACTGGCCCTCCCAGGAACTCGGCGAGTTTGATATCCCAGAGGAGGAAGTAGGCGCCCACGAACCACTCGTAGAGCCTGAGGTCGAAGCCCATGGAGGGCTCATCGGACTTGGAGAGCCGCTCCACGTCCTGCCTGAGGACAGTGAGGACGGCTAAGCACTCCTCCTTGATCGCCCCTGGGAGCCTCCTCCTCACGGCGGTCCTGAGGCCTTGGAGGTCGTACTTCAGGGGTGCCAGGACCCCTATCTCCCTCATCTCCTCTGGGACGTGCTCAAGCTGGACAAGGTGGCCCCCGATATCTGTCCACTCGACCCAGCCATGCAGCCCCTCTAGCATCATGAAGACCTCCTCCATGAGGTCCAGCATGAGGGAGATCTGGTGGACATGTGCCTCCCAGACCCGCCTCCTCTCGGCCTCTTCCCTCTCACGCTCAGCCCTCCGCCGCTCCAGGTCAGCCGCTATCTGGGACCGGAGGGATCCAAGGGGCTCTTCCTCAGTCGAGGAGAAGACCACCTCCTCGCCCTCCCCGTACACTAGGGTCAGGTGATGGTTCCTGCTCAGTTGGGAGCTGTCCTTCTCAAGCGTCACATGTGTGATCTCGGACAGCGGGAGCTCCATGTGCACGACCAGGCTCTTCATGATGAGCCCGCGCTCCACGGTGACGTTGACGGAGCCGTCCTTGAGCTCAACGTAAGCCCGTTGTCCACTCCTCAGCTTCCCCTTGATCCTGTCCACTAGCCTACCCTCCTCAGGCTGCTCCCGACCTCCTCCAGGGGGATCTCAGTGTAATGCCCCCGGAGGTAGAGCTTTAGGTACTCCCTGCCGAACTTCTCCGAGACGCCGAGGTCGTCCAGGCTCACCTGATCGTTATCCGCGAGTATGCGGCCTATCTTCTTCTCCAGGATGCGGTAGTTGAGCAGGAGCTCCTTCCTCTCGTTGTAGTACTGCACCGTGTCCACGGCCTCGTCTATGTAGCTGAGCACCCTGTAGAGGTGGCTTATGATCTCGTTGATCTCATGGCTCTCGTAGTGGTTGATGACCCCGAGGCTCGTGTTCATCCTGTCGAGGAGGGTGAGGTTCTTGTTCCACTCATAGTCCTCCATGGGCATCAGGGAGTCGATGTCGGCCTCCAGCTCCCTCAGGTGATCGTAGAGGACCCCCACAACCTTGGCCACGACATCAACGGTGGAGAAGATGGTGTCCCTGATGAGGATGACCCTGAGCACCTTCAGGTCGTCCTCTCTAACAAAGTCCCTGACCTCGAGCTTTCCAGCCAGGTCGCTGATGAGGGTGAACCTGTCGCCGAGGATGGGCAGGAGGGCTCCCTCCCTCTTCCTGAGCTCGATGACGGCTTCCACGGAGTCCTGTATGGGCTTTGTGGACCGCAGTATCTCAGCGGAGTACTGCTTCTCCCAGTTCCTGAGGGAGGCGAGGATGGCATCTATGATGACCCAGGGCTCGTCGCTCTCCTGCTTCTCCCTGGAGATCTGGATGATGGGGCTCACCCCCGGGAGTGAGGGCTCGAAGAGGGAGCAGATGATCTCGTAGATCTTGTCCGATGTGGAGATGAGCTCGTCCACCAGGCTGCCCCCGGCGTCCATCACCCACAGTATGCTCTCGACCTTCTCATCCAGAGGTGCGGTCTTGGGAGGATCATTTATCTCGGGGAGCTTCACCTCCAGGCCGAGCTCACGTATCTCCCTGGCAGACTCGAGGAACTCGAACTTGATCTTGATGTAATAGTCGTCAAGGGCGATGTCGAGCTGCCATCTGAAGTTGGAGACCTCCTCCTGGAGATGGGTGAACACCCTCCTCATGAGGGGATCCACCTCCTTGAGGGTCGAGAGGCCATCGGAGGAGAGGGCGATGGTGTCCTTCAGCTCGTCGGCGACTATGAGCATCCTGGTGTGGAGGGCGATGAAGCCCTGGGGAATGGGGTCTCCCAGAAGGTTCATCAACCATATGTTATTCTCCAGCTCCTCAAGGAGGGACTCAGACTTGTTCTTCAGCTCAGCCTTCCGATCAGCCAGAACATCCCTTAGGTCGACGATGTACTTTGACAGGGAGACGGGGGCTGAGAGGAAGAGGGTGAAGCTCGTTGAGAGCATGAGTATCGTAGGATCCACGCTCGCCTGGAATGCGAGGGGTCCCTGGAGGATGTCAAGGAGGACGAAGAAGACCACGTTCGTGAAGATGGCGACGCCCACGGGTATGACGTAGATGAGGACGTCCATGTACCTCCTCGGAAGCCTGCTCCTCTTCAGGGGCTCCGGGAGCTTCAGCGTCAACAGGGCGGCGACGGAGATAAGGGCCGAGATGATGAGTATGAAGAAGACCATCCCCGGGAGCGAGTTGACGTAGCTGCTGAGGGCGGGCTGGAGCTCCCCCCCGTTCCCGTTGACCATGAGTATCTGCCTCATTATCACACCAAGGATCTTCTGAATCTCCTCCAAGCTGACCTGCTCCATGGCCTGCTGGATGTCCGTGAATATAACGTCGAGAGGGGTGTAGAGGGGCGGCGCCATCCCTACCTGAAACGTCTTCAGGTACTGCATGACCTGGAGTGGGAGCGAGATGAAGAGGTAGTAGGAGAAGGTGACGATGAGCCCCCGCTTCCTGTAGATCGTTGCGAAGACGAGGATGATGGGTATCGCGAGGTAGTAGGTCGACTTGAAGAAAAGGAGGGAGACGGCGAGTATGCCTATGTCCATTGAGATGATGGCGATGTTGGTGAACAGCTGCGTGGAGACGAGGAAGAAGGGGAGGAGGAGCACCACCATGACGAGCATGCGGACCCAGGGCGGGGGGAAAAGGAGGAAGAACCCGATCCTTGAGAGGTGGTAGAACACCCCAAAGGCTATGATCATGCTGCCCACGAAGGCCCCCATCGGCGGGTCCCTGTAGACCAGGTAGGCGACGAGGAGGGCGACGATTACGGGCAACGGCTGCGGGAGTAGTGGTATCAGGGTGAAGGAGAGGGCCATGCTCAGAGCGGTCACGATGATGGTTATCGCGCGACCGGTCTGGTCTGTGAAGCTCTCTTCGTTCAGGAAAGTGATGCTCATGGTCCAAACGCACCTTTTATATTAAGTTCCCAATCCTTTTCTTATCCTCAGATGGCCGAGCCCGGATTCGACGTCCTGAAGCAGATAAGGACCCATATCGACCGCATCAACCCAGTTCTCCCAAGCCAGTTGGCATTAACTGTGGGTCAGTTCGCCTTTAAAGCGTTGAGGAACCCCAAGCGCTTCAATGGTATTGACACGCCCACCCTCCTCCACATACTCCATAGGAAGGAGATAGACCTTAAAACCGTTGAGATAACCCCTGATCCGGCCTCAACCCTCATGTTTGACACGGTCTTCGAGCCCCACTACTGGTTCGACATCCACTCCTACCTCGATGGAAACGGGGAATTTTCGAAGTCTCTCGATGAGACGATCTTCGACTACCACGACGAGGTCGTGATATCGGGCTCCCTCTCGGACGGCGTCACGGCAGGTGTCCTACCCACCCTCAACTCGAAGCTGGTGAGAGACAAGAAGAACGCAGTCTTCCTGGCCGTCTTCCCGTCCATGGACTACAGCTCGGACGCCCTCTTCAACGCCTTCTCATCCCTGGGGCTTCTCCTCGGTGCGGAGACCGGACCCATCATCCTCCTCGATAACACCCGCCTGAGCCAGTTCATAGGCGTCAACAGGGGAGGGGGGCGACTGTCCAACGGGGATATTGTAGACTTCCTCATCGAGCTGTTCCTGGACAAGAGGGGCCTGATACGGGACCTCGTGAAGCAGTCTAACTCGTTCAAGGTGGATATATTCACGGCCCTCATGGCAGCGGGGGCTAGTCTCGAGATCTACGAGAGTCTGAGGAACATCCTTGACATCACCCTTGAGCAGCCCCTCCTCGACTTCGACCTCTCCACCGCCCAGTTCGTCTACGTCCTAGTCAGAGCCCCCCTGAGGCTCCAGCATCAGCTCCCTAAGGGCTACATCGAGCTTGAGGTCAACAGCTGGCTCAAGGATGTGGCTAACCTCAACGCCCCTTTAATCTGCGAGCCCGTCTACGTGGAAGAGTATGGCGACAGGATTGACGTCGTCGTCCTCGTGGGGGGCTTCGAGACGGGGCATCTCTTCGAGACGATGGATAAGCGTATCTCCAGGTTCAGCACCCTCATCGTCGAGCACGAGCTCTACGAGAAGGAGATCTGGGGGAAAATCAGGGAGACCCTGCTTGACAACACGCAGAGGAAGATAGAGGAGTTCTAGTAGCCCTTCTTCAGGATCTCCTTCAGTGAGGCCTTGTGCTCTATCAGGAACGACTTTGAGAGCCCCTTCTCGAAGTCCGAGGCCTTCCTGTTGAGGCGCTCCATCTCGTCGTAGGTCGCCAGGTCCTCCACGCGGCTCCTGCCTCCCACGACGACGACCCTTATCACCCAGGGGTCCCTGGCGTTGACCTCCCTCACGGTGATCGTCTTCGAGACGTCCCCGGTGACATATCCGGCGAGGGCAGTGTAGAGCTCCTGTGTGAGGTCGGAGTCCCAGAGTCCCGGGGGGGTCTGCACGGTCACCCAGAGGTAGTCGGACCTGAAGCTGGACTTGAGCCCCATGATGTTGGGTGTGCGGTAGACCCTGACGACGCTCCTCATGTAGTCCTTGAAGTGCTCGACGTCCAGGATCTCCCTGAGGATACCCTCCCTGCTCAGGGCCTCCTCCTGCTCCGCGAGGATCTTGTAGATGATCTTCACCTGCTCGTCCTGAGTTAGCTCCGTCGTCCTCTCGTAGAACCGCTTGGGCTTGATGATCTCGGAGAACAGCCGCTGGTACTCCTTGTTGAGTTCGAGGACGATGTTCAGCTTCTTCCGGTAGTCCGAGGTGACCTCCAGGTTCTTCAGGAGGTCGTTGTAGAGCTCTGTGACGACGTCGGTCTTCCCGATCTCTTCATTGCCGGTCAGCATCTCCTCGTTGATCACCCTGAGCTCCCTCTCAACCTCGTTGAGCTTCTCCTTGGCGTACCTCTTCTTCCCGAACCTGAAGAAGCCCCCCGACTCCTTCTCGTACTTCTGCTTGTCGAACTCCTTCCGCTTCTGCCTCTCCTCGAGCCTGTAGAGCTCGTTCTCCATGGCCTCCTTGCGGCCTCTGAACTTGCCGACGATGGCCTGGAGGTAGGTGAGGTGCTCGTCGATCATCTTCACCTCGTCGGAGGCGTGCTTCACCATGAGCTGGAGCAGGTGGTATAGGGTTGTGAGTTCGGCCTTGAAGTCCTGGAAGTTTATGGGCGGGAACTCGTCCTCGGGCAGGATCTCGTAGCGCCGGATCATTGCGTCGGTGAGGTGCCTCGTCTCGTTGTAGAACCTGAGGATGTCGAGGACCTTCTCCGTGACGTCGGCGAGGGTCATGAAGTCCTCCACGAGCTTCTTCTGCCTCACGCTCAGGAGCTGAGAGCTGGGAACGAGCTGCTGCAGACGCTCAAAGACCGCCGTCTTGAGCTCCGAGAACTCGGAGTGGTTCCTCATCAGGTTCTTCATGAGCCCCTCCAGGCTGTCCTGGTTCGAGGACCCGTCAGTCTGCAGGGTGAGCTTCATTATGGAGTCCTCGATTGTGCCCTCCTGGGCGACGACCTTGATCGTGGAGATGAACTGGATGGAGTCGTCTATCCAGCTCTTGATCTGGTCCTGGACGCCCCTGATGTACAGGTTGTAGTCCTCATCGAACCGGGGGCTCCCGTAGATGAGGCTCCTCAGCTTCTCCTCGAACTCGTCCTCGACGTAGCTGTTGGTCCTGATGAGGTACTGCTTGTAGAGGTTGGAGACCTCCGCGTACTTCACTCCTAGGACCTTGTTGATCATCTCCAGGAAGTTGAGCTTCTCCCGCCGGATCTGGGAGAGCTGCTGCATCTCCTCCAGCTTGGACTTGAAGGCGTCGACGTAGGCGTCGACTGGGTAGTTGACCTTCACCATGCTCAGCGTGTGGATGCTGTTGTCGAGGAGCCCGACCTCGGTGCCTATTCCGCTCATGAGGTCTGCCATGTCGAAGTCCATGAGGACGTAGATCATCTCAGTGATCATCTGGTCGATCTCGTCCCGGGCGAGCATGATGTTCCCTGTCTTGGAGTATGCGGGCATCAAAGGCAGGAAGAGGACGGAGTTGAAGGGGTTCCGGTACTCCTCACCGAGCTTCTCCACCAGCTTCTCGTTGGTCTCCCTGTTAAGGAGGGCTGTGAACTCGGTAACGGCGTTATACGCCGAGTAACCCTTCGCCGGGGGGTCGTCACCTGCACAGGGCAACACGCACAGTGCGAGGATCGGCACCCCTGAGCCCACGGACTTCCTGAGGTGGCGGGCAAAGTCGAAGACGATCCCGCTCCCCGTCCCTCCGCCCAATCCGAATAGCAGGAGGATGATAGGGGCGTTGATGGAGGATAGGGCGTGGTCCTTGTACATGTTGATGAGGGACTTTATGATGCCCAGCTGGTAGTAGTTGAGGTTGTAGATGGCCTTGGCTAGGGACCTACGTCGCCCAGCACCTCCGGCCAGGGGGGGGATCGCCACAGTTGAGGGCAGCCAGGGGTTGTACTCCTTGACCCTGATGCCCTCGTTGACCAGGTGCTCGCTGAACTTGTGATGGACGAAGTCGAACATCGCCTCTGCGCTCGGGAACTTGATGGATCTGGCGATGAGGCTGAGGCGCTCCCTGGGGATCCCGTTCCTCTTCATGGCGTCGAGGACCTTCTTGTGGGTCTCCTCGAGGCTCTTGATGTCGGGGTCGGCGATGTCCAGGGCCATGAGGGAGAGCCGTGTCACCCCGCTATCGAGGAGCTCCATGGTCTTCTCGTTCTTCAGGAAAGACTCGACAATGTTTGTGCCCGCCCCGCCTAAGCCCACGAGGTGGATGACACCTGAGTATCCTAGGTCAGACAACTATATTCCCTCCATATCCTTCAACCTTTCATTTATCTCCTGGAGTCTTTCCCCCAGGTTCTTATCGGTCCGGGCTGCCCTCATCGTGAGGCCCTCCAGCTCCCGGATCTGATCCTCTACCACCATGGAAGTGAACGCGATCCTCCCCCTCGCCTTGAAGAAGAGGACGCCGAGTAGAACGACGAGGAGCCCCAGGCCACCCACCGCGGGGAGGAAGTACTGGTCGGCCAAGGTGGGCCCCGTCTGGATGGGGGGTATCTCGATCTCCAGCGGCTCAAGGATCGTCTTGGCTGTCTGGATGAAACCCCTCTCAGCCTGGGATTTGGCCAGACTGATGTAGTTCTCGAAGACATCTGTGAACGCAGGGTCCACGCCGACTTCCTGGTACTCCAGCAGATCGGCCTCCCGCTCACCGAGGAAGAAGTTGTAGCTGTCTATCTCTGAGTCGATGATGGTGAGCACGACCTCGTCAAGAATGAAGCCATCAGGACCCCTCAACTGCAATGTGACGTGATCGATCGGGAAATGCAGCACCACGTTGCCCAGGTCGACCTTCGTCAGGTCGTTTGGGACCCTCCCGAACGTGGAGATGACATACCTCCCTTTTACCTGCCAAAATTTGAATGTGGGAACGTTCGGGTTGTAGTCATCTGTGAGGTTGAGGTTTACCGTGTGGATCTCCCAGTACCTATCTATTGAGTCGGCGTGGTTCAGGTTCACCCACAGGCTGAGATTGGCGTGAGGAGCAGACGGATCGATGTCGAGTGTCACCGTGATGTTGTACTCAGCCCCAGCGAACATTGGAGCGTTCGATATGGTCCTCCCGGTCTCGAAGTCATGTTCGAAAACTAGCTGCTTCGTAGTCATGTCCACCACGCTGTACGAGACGAGCCAACTCCCCTCCTGTCCCTGAGCGGGTACTGTGGCGGTAACTAGGCATAATATCACTAAGAGGAAAAAAATCCCTTGTCTCTTCAAATAGCTGCCCCCTCCAACTATGGATACGGCGTTATTAATTTAACTTGTGCGTCTAGTGTTCAGTTGTTTTTAACATCGTTTTTATTATTTTTAGGCAGGAAATTCTTCAGAGAATAGGGTGAAAGAGGTAAAAACCTTTCAGGATCAAGCCTTAGAGGCGTGGAGAGACTGAAATTTGGGAGGTCAGTAGGTTTGGGCGACGTAAGCAATGTACTTTGCCTCGTCTCCGCAGACCATGCAGGGGCCCGTGGGCTCATCGCTCTCACCCCAGAGGGTGCCCCTCACCTCTCCGCGCACCTGGTCCTTCAGTTCGAATGCGCAGCTGGGTTCGCCGCACCAGTTCACCCGTGCGATCTTCCTCTGTTCCATGTACGTCTTGAGCTCATCCAGGCTATGGGCGTCCACCAGCTCGCTCTCAAGGCGTTCCCTGCTCCGCCTCTTGAGGTCGGCGAAGAGATCCTCGAACAGCCCCTGGATCGCCTCAACCAGCTCGTCGAAAGAGGCCTTGCTCTTCTCCCGGTTGTCCCTCCTCACGAGGGTGACGCTCCTCGCTTCGGCCTCCCTGGGGCCCACCTCGACCCTGATGGGTACGCCGTACATGTCCCACTTGTAGTATTTCTCCCCTGGCCTCAACCGGTCATCGTCGTCCAGGACCGTGCGTATCCCTGCCTCCTTGAGCTTCGTCTCTATCTCCTTGGAGTAGGCGACGACGTCCGCCTCACTGCCTCTGAAGAGGATCGGGACGATGACGACCTGCTTGGGGGCGACCAAGGGAGGGAGAACTAGGCCGTTGTTGTCTCCGTGGTGGGCTATGGTTGCAGCCAGGGTCCTGCCGAAGCCCATGCCGTAGCATGTGTTCGAGACGTACCTGTGGCTGCCCTCGTCGTCCTCGTATGTTACGTCAAAGGCCTTCGCGAAGTTCTCCCCGAGGTTGTGTACCGTTCCAATCTGACTGGTCTTGCCGTCTGGATTCCATGTGTCGAAAGCGAGCGTGTAGACTGCGCCGGCGAACTTGTCGAAGTCGGGGCGCTTGAGGATTATATAACTCAGGCCGAGGGCGTCGTAGACCTTCCTGTAGATCTCGACGGCTACCTGAACCTGGCGATCGGCGTCCTCGAAGTCCACGTGAGCCGTGTGGCCCTCGTTCCAGAGGAACTCCCTCCCCCTGTAGAGGGGCCTTGTGGCCTTGGTCTCGTAGCGGTAGACGTTGCATGTCTGGTGCATCCTGAGGGGGAGGTCGGCGTGGGATCTGATCCAGAGCTTGAACATCGGGTAGATGGCGGTCTCCGACGTCGGCCTGAGGATGAGGCGCCTCTCCAGCTTGTTGTCCCCGGCGTGGGTGATCCAGAAGACCTCCGCGGAGAAGCCCTCGATGTGGTCCTCCTCCTTCTGGAATGCGTCCTCGGGTATCACCACGGGGAACTGCATGGGCTGGTGGTCAACCTCCTCAAGCATGTTCTCGAGCATCTGGTAGATGCGTTTAGCTATGCTGTAGCCCCAGCCGGTGTAGACCGTGAAGCCCTTCACGGGGTAGCGGTCGTCGGCTATCTGGGCCTCTAGTAGTATCTTGTCGTACCACTCGCTGAAGCCATCGAATTTTTGGTCAGAATTCACCTTTTCGCTCATTTATTTCACCTACTCTTTCTGTATGGTTGTGACTAGAAACCGTGGTTTTTTCTGGGTTATTCCGACGGAATGTATTCACCCATTCTTAACCTCGTGTAAATTCCGTTTATTAAATTTAATCTTTCCGGATAATGCAGTTTTCTGTATTCACTTGTGTGAATCACATCGCACGAGTTGAGCCTGTATCCAGATAGCCTTTTTTCGGAGTCAAGTAGTGCAAGCTTTTAATCATCCTTCACCCGGTTTAAACGAGCGTCATGAGGGTCATCCTCGTCGTGAGGGACGGCTGGGGCTACTCTGAGGAGAAACACGGTAACGCGGTATACCTCGCCCATACTCCAAACAACGACAGGTACTTGGAGGAGTACCCTTGGACCCTCCTCAAGTGCACCGGGAACGCTGTCGGAGTCCCCGAGGGAATCCAAGGCGGGAGCGAGCCGGGCCACCTCACCATAGGCGCAGGAAGGGTCGTGTGGCAGCCCCTTGAGGAGATAAACAGGAGCATCGAGGCCGGAAGCTTCTACAGTAGACCCGCACTTCTCGATGCCGTTCGTCACGTGAAGGATAAGGGGAGCAAGCTCCACCTCATGGGCCTTCACAGTGACCAGGGCATCCACGGTACAACCCAGCACCTCTACGCCCTGCTGGAGCTGGCGAGGAGGGAGGACCTCAAGAGAGCCTTCATCCATTGCTTTCTCGACGGGCGGGACGTCCCGGAGAGGAGTGCCAAGGCGTTCATCGAGGAGACCCTGAGGCAGATCGATGAGAAAAGGATAGGAGCGATCGCCTCCCTGATGGGCAGATACTACGCCATGGACCGAGATACCAACTGGGAGCGCACGGAGAGGGCCTATGACCTCCTCACATTGGGAGAGGGCCACGGGGAGACCGATGCCCTTCGAGCGATAGATAAGGCCTATCGAAAGGGGGACGAGACGGACTACTACCTTGAGCCCATGGTTATCAAGGGAGCTGAGGGAGACCCTCTGGCGACCATGGAGGACGGGGACGCGGTCATCTTCTGGAACTTCCGGTCTGACCGTGCAAGGCAAATTACATACGCGTTGACGCAGCCTGAGTTCGACAAGTTCCAGAGGCGTAGGTTCCCTGGAGTCCACTTCACATGTATGAGCGTGTATGACCAGAGTCTAGACCTGCCAGTCGCCTTCCCACAGAAAGAGGTTGTGAACAACATGGGCAAGGTCCTCAGCGATCACGGTGTGAGGCAGCTCAGGATCGCTGAGACGGAGAAGTACGCCCACGTCACTTACTTCTTCAACAGTCAGGTGGAAGAGCCTTACCAGGGGGAGGACAGGATCCTTGTTCCCAGCCCAAAGGTTCCAAGCTACGACGAAAAACCCGAGATGAGCGCAGCGGAGATCACCAAACGCCTCCTGCAGGAGATACATAAGGGCGTCTACGACTTCATCCTGGTGAATTACGCCAACGGCGATCTTGTAGGCCACTCTGCGGGCCTTGAAGCAGGTATCAAAGCGTGCGAGGCAGTGGACAGATGCGTCGGTGAAGTGGTCGAAGCTGGATTGTCCGAAGGGCACATCCTCATTATCACGGGGGACCACGGAAACATTGAGACCATGTACTATCCTGATGGGACACCCAACCCATCCCATGGAGTCAACTCGGTGCCCTTCATCGTCGTCAGCGATGAGCCGAGTCTAAGACACACTGAGCTATGCAGTGGCCTAGGGCTTAGCAGCGTTGCCCCTACAATCCTATCGCTCATAGGAATTGAGAAACCCAGAGAGATGACTGGAGCGAATATTATCAAAGTAAAGGATTCTTAAAATATGGTAATGCTCAGAAAAAGGAAGCCGATGCGTTTAAGATTCGAAAATCTTATCTTAGAATAGAAGCATTAACCGTTATGCGCAAGACCTCTCAGTGCGGTCCGTTTTCATCATATAGAATAAGATCCCACCATTTCGGATTCATTAGTCACATGCCTATTTCGGGGGTACTCGATTGACAAAGAAGACCGGTTTTGATACAAAGAAGTACCTGAACGCCCAGGTAGACCGTATTCTGGAAAGGGTCTCCCAGTTCGACAAGCTCTACTTGGAGTTCGGGGGGAAGCTCAGGTATGACCATCACGCCTCAAGGGTCCTACCCGGCTTTGAACTGGACACGAAGGTACAGATGCTGAACAGGCTCGGGGACAAGATCGAGATAGTTCACTGTATCAGTGCGAAGGACATAGAGAGGAGGAAGGTCAGGCGGGACTTTGGCCTCACCTACGAGGACCAGATCCTCAAGGACATCAGCGACCTCCGTGAGCTCGGACTGGGCGTCTCAGCCGTCGTGATCAACCGCTTTGAGGGGGAGAGAGCCGCGCTCAAGTTCAAGCAGAGGCTGGAGAATAGGGGCATCCGGACCTTCGTCCACTTCGAGATCCCCAACTACCTGACTGATACAGATCTAGTCGTTAGCGACGAGGGGTACGGCAAGCCCGAGTACGTTCCAACTGATAAGCCCATTGTCATAGTGACTGCCCCTGGTCCCGGGAGTGGGAAGATGTCATTCGCCATGTCAATGGTGTACCAGGAGAGAAAGAGGGGGGTCAAGGCGGGCTTCGCGAAGTTCGAGACATTCCCCATCTGGAACCTGGAGCTCAACCACCCCGTGAACGTCGCATACGAGGCTGCCACCGCTGACATGGGAGACTACAACCTCGTTGATCCCTTCCACCTTGAAGCCCACGGGGTCACCGCCATCAACTACAACAGGGACGTGGAGAACTTCGCCATCATGAAGAAGATCATCGAGAGGATGGTGCCAGCCGACGACCCAATGGCGGAGATCAGATCCCCCACGGACATGGGGGTCAACATGGCTAAGGAAGGGATAGTCGACGATGAGGCTGTCAGGGAGGCCAGCAGACAGGAGATAGTCAGGCGCCACTTCAGGTACAACCGTGAGTTCGTGGAGGGCGAGACTACCCACGACACGCTGGAGCGGATGGAGGCCATCATGGGAAAGGTTGGGGTCACACCCATGGACCGTAGAGTTGTCCTCCCCGCCAGGGAGGCCGCCGAGGACGCAAGGAGGAGGAGCCACGAGGGGAAGGGGGTCAAGGGTATCTTCTGCGGGGCAGCCATCGAGATCTGCGACGAATCCGGGACGAAGGTGATGATACAGGGGAAGAACTCCCCTCTCCTCCATGCGGAGTCAGCGGCTCTGCTGAACGCTGCGAAGACCCTCGCTGAGGTCCCGGACGATGTCGAGGTGATCTCAAGGCCCGTCATAGAGAGCATGATACTGCTGAAGAAGACCATGGGGCTGAGCAGTACATCTCTGAACGTCAAGGAGGTGCTCGACGCACTCGCTGCCAGTGCTGTATCGGACGAGAACGCCCTCAAGTGCATCGACTCCCTGTACAGGCTCAAGGATTGCGAGATGCATACCACACATCTCATGGATGTGGAGGACGAGAACCCTCTGAAGAGACTGGGCCTGAACGTCACCACGGACGCAAGACTCACCTTCTCCAATGGGAATAACGGCTGAAGCGCTTCATTTTCTATAAGGCGGAAAGGTTTATGACGGCTTTAGATACAGTTACCTACTGAATCCGAGATGAGTATGAAGGATCGTTTCAGGGGTAAGGACTTCCTCACCCTCATGGACTACAGCTCAGTCGAGATCGGGTACATGCTCGACATCGCGCAGGAGTTCAAACGGATGAGGATGATCAAGGAGCCCCACGACTACCTCAAGGGTCGCACCATCGCCATGGTCTTCGAGAAGCACAGCACGCGCACCAGGTTCAGCTTCCAGGCTGCCATCGCACACCTGGGGATGCAGAGCTTCTACTCGACACCCCAGACGATGCAGCTAGCCAGGGGGGAACCCATCAAGGACACCGGCAGGATCCTGGATAGGTACTGCGACGCACTGGTCATCAGGACGTACGGTCAGGACGTGGTCGAGGAGTACGCCGAGTACATGACGAACCCCGTCATCAACGCCCTCACAGACCTCACACACCCATGCCAGGGACTGGCCGACCTCCTCACAATACGGGAGCACAAGGGAAAGATCAAGGGAAACAAGCTGACCTACGTCGGCGACCCGTGGAACGTCTGCCAGTCACTGATGATTGGGAGCAGCCTCATGGGCATGGACTGCAACGTCGCAGTCCCCAAGGGCTGGGCCCCCGCGAAGGTCATCGTTGACTTCGCCGAGGACAACGCCAAGAAACGGGGCTCCGAGATGGTCATCACAGACGACTTGGAGGCTGCCCTCAGTGAGGCGGACGTCGTCTACGCTAACACCTTCCACAGCATGGGCCACAAGGACATCGAAGAGAGGAAGAAGGCCTTCGCCAAGTACCAGATCAACGACGAGACCCTGGCCCTGGCGAAGCCGGACGCCATCTTCATGCACTGCCTCCCCGGGTACAGGGGCGAGGAGATGACGGACAGCGTCATCGAGGGCCCCCAGAGCGCTGTGTTCGACGAGGGCGAGAACAGGATGCACACCGAGAAGGCCGTCCTGGCCCTGGTTGTGGCATAGACCCCGATTTCCCATCCATTTTTACCTATCCCGAGTCGAAACCATTTTATTTCCTGACCATGTTAATGTGCGAATGGGTACTCCCCAAACAGGTAGATGTTAGTGGCATCAATACTGAGACAGGTCTTCTCGAACAGGAACGTCCTTGCCATATCGACTACCAACATGCTCTACCAGATCTTCAACGGTCTCTGGCAGCTGTGGTGGACGCTGTACCTAATCGATGAGCTGAACACGCCCATATATATAGTCGGTTTCCTCGCAACGATCCAGAGCGGGAGCAGCATCCTCTTCCAGCTCCCTGGAGGCATCCTTGCTGACAGGATAGGCAGGAAGAAGGTGATAATATTCGGAACCGGACTGAGGGTTATCGCCCCAATCTTTCTTTTCACAGCCAGATCGTGGCAGTGGGTCGTTCCAGGCGTCATACTGAACGCCACCACATCACTCTACATGCCAGCGTTCAACGCATTGATCGCCGAGTCCCTGCCAAAGGAAAGAAGGGGTACGGCGTTCGGCGCATACAGGATGATGACGTCTATCCCAGGGATCTTCATGCCCGTTGTGAGCGGATACTACCTCGAGGTAATGGGAGTCGCCAAAGGGGTCAGGATCGGGCTGATGATGTTCACGGTAGCCGCGCTGATCGCCACCGTGATCCGAGCCATCTTCCTCGAGGAGACTTTCGACCCCCAAGCGAGGAGAGCTGAGGCATCAAAGGAGAAGAAAGGGAGCGATGGTCTATTGGCCACTTTCAAGCGGCAGCATAAGACCGTCTACGCTATGCTTGGAGTCGCCATAATCTCCAGGTTCGCCATGAACATGACCTGGACCTTCCTATCGTACTACGCTGTCGACGTACTCAACCTTACAACCACCCAGTACGGTATGCTCCAGTCTGTGGCCACATTGATCTCGACCCCCCTGTTTCTCGTCAGCGGCATGATAGCTGACCGATTTGGGAGAATGCCCTGTATACTGTTGGCCAGAGGCCTAGGACCTTTCGACTCGCTCAGCCTACTGCTCATTAAAGACTTCAACCAGCTCCTCGCTGCTTACTCCGTGATCGGTGTAGCCGGAGGCCTCGGAGGAGGGAGGATCAGGGGCGGAGGGTATATGGGAGGACCCGCCTGGCAGGCCCTAATCACCGACATCGTCCCCCAAGCGGACCGAGGGAAGGTACTTGGCCTGATGGGCACCATTACGGGTATAGCCAGCCTACCGGGTCCAGCGCTTGGAGGATACCTATACGAAAGCAATCCTAACACCCTCCTTGCCCTGGGAGCGGGACTAGAGGCACTGGTCATCCCAATGATACTGTTGTTCGTGAAGGAGCCCAAGAAGGAAGATAAGGTACCCCAATAGCGTCCATATAACCCTATTTTCCCGATATCTTTGTGGAAAACGGTTAATACTCAATAGGTTAAATGTTAGTAGATTGAAATGGATAAAGTTCCTAACATTGTCACTCCCCCACCAGGCCCTAAGTCCAAGGCCCTGTTGGAGAAGAGGAACGACCTGATCCCCCCCGGAGTCTACTTGGTGCAGCCCATCACAATAGCAGAATCCAAGGGAGCGGTCATGAAGGACGTGGACGGCAACGTCTACATCGACTTCACGTCGGGAATAGGCGTCACAAGCCTCGGTCACTGCGTCGACGAGGTGGTCGAGACCATCAGCCGTCAGGCCGCGAAGCTCATCCACAGCTGCATCCATGTGGTCAACTACGAGCCATACATTGATCTGGCCAAGAAGCTTACTGAGGTCACCCCGGGTAACTTCAAGAAGAGGGCTATCATGCTAAACAGCGGCTCGGAGGCCGTAGAGAACGCGGTCAAGATCGTGCGCCAGCATACGGGTCGACCCGGGATCATCAGCTTCGAGAACAGCTTCCATGGGCGTTCGTACATGGCCCTTACCCTCACGGGGAAGTGGGACCCCTACAAGGTCGGCTTCGGGCCCTTTGTCCCAGGGGTACACTTCACGCCCTTCGCCTACTGCTACCGCTGCTCCTTCCATCTGGAGTACCCGGGCTGCAGCCTACACTGCGTCCACCACATCGAGAAGTCCGTTCTGAAGACACAGATCCCGCCTGACCAGGTCGGTGCCATCATCTCCGAGCCCATCCAGGGAGAGGGCGGATTCATAGCCCCGCCTGACGACTACTTCAAGGAGATCAAGAAGATCTGCGATGCACATGACATCAAGCTAATCATCGACGAGATCCAGACGGGCTTCGCCCGCACCGGCAAGATGTGGGCCATCGAGCATTACGGAGTGGAGCCCGACCTGATGGTCATGGCCAAGGCAATTGCATCGGGCCTTCCCTTGAGCGCTGTCGTCGCCAGGGACGAGCTCATGAAGGACGTCTACCCAGGAAGCCTCGGCGGGACATATGGAGGCAACCCCATAGCCTGCGCCACGGCCCTCAAGGTCCTAGAGCTCATCGAGCGGGAGAAGGTCGTCGAGCAGGCCGCAACACTAGGCAAGAAACTTCACAAACGCCTCGACGAGTTCTACGACAAGTACGAGATCATCGGCGATGTCCGTGGAAAGGGGCCGATGCTCGCCATGGAGCTCGTCAAGGACAGGAAGACGAAGGAGCCCAACCCGGAGGCCGCCTCGAAGGTCATGAAGACATGCCTGGGAGCAGGCTTGCTGACCCTGAAAGCAGGTTTGTACAGCAACTGCATACGGCTACACCCGCCCCTCACAATAGAGGACGAGCTACTGGAGAAGGGCTTAGCCATAATGGAGGAAGCCTTCAAGAAGGCCTGACTCCCCTTTTTTAATATAATTATTGTGCGACCTGCTGTTCTGCCTGAGCCGCATCGACGGCGGCCTGATCTTCTGGGCTAAGCTCATGCTTACCGTCGGGGTAGTGGATCAGATCAGGAGGGGGGTATGGAGACTCAATGACGGATGATATCAGGAACAGTGACATGAATGCCCTCTGATAGATCGTGTGGAGTATCTTGGGGACTTTGGTGGACTCGTCCACCTCCAGGGCGGCGTCGAAGGCCTTCCTGCCTCCGGATATCACTGCCTTCCCGCCTACCTCGTATTTGACCAGGCTCGGCTTCGTGCGTATCATCAGAAGGAAGCTCAGGGTCAGTTCGTCGTTAGTCCTGCTCTCTTCGTCCATTTTAACCTCGACGTCGAAGTTGAGCTCACTCAGATTAACGGATGTATCGATCTTCGTGCCCTCTATTTTATCGAGGCTGATTATTACAGGCGATGCTTCAGCGTTGGATTCGATGACTATTGACCCCCATTACCCATTATCCCTAAAGGAGTGCCCCCTGGAATCGAATGGAATAGGCGTCGAGAGGGTATTGTAGATATGTATGTAGACGCCAGAGACATCCGAAAACCATATTGAGAGACATTTACCATCAGTCCAACAACAGATTAACTCACAGCCGTAACCGAGTCTGCGATATTCTGCAATTCCTTTGTAACGTCCGCAAGGAAGGAGATCCTCTTCTCGATCCTCCCCCTCCGCTCACCTATCAGGTCGTTGAACTTGGGCATCACGTCGCTCACGACGTCGACGAGCAGATCCCTATTCTCAGGTTTTAGGAGGTCCACCGACTCCATTCGACCATCCCTGAGAAGGACCACGAGCTCCCCCTTAGGCAGGATATTGGCCCTCTCCGCGTTCCTCAGCTGCCCCTGCAGGATCTCAACATCGACGGGCAGACTCCTCGTCAGAGATTCCATGAGTTTCAGGAAGGCCAGAGAGAAGGCGATGACAATGTTTTCCTCCTCCGAGCTGACCTCATATATCTGACCCACGTCCTCCCTCAGCTTCTTGAGAGTGGCTATAACATCCTCGGGAGACGCAGGTGAGACCTTCGGCTTTGGAGCCTCCTCGGAGATAGACTCCTCTGGGACACGTTCTTCGATCCCATCCGCTTCAGGAGTGCCCTCGGAGTCATCGGAAACGTCCTCCAGATCTTGACTCTCAGGGGTGACAGCAGCTATTTCATCATCTGGAGCAGGTTCAGATACCTCACCGGTTACATTGGCCTCGTCTTCTGGTGAGACCTCTTGAGGCTGAGCTGCTTCCCCTTCAGATGGCGCCTGAGACATCTAGTTTCTACTCTCTCCCAGAAACTATTCTGAGATAGGTGAATCGATAATGTTTTGTATGTATTACTTACCCACATCACGGGGTTTCCACCTTTTTTCAGGTAACACTCATGGATGAAATAGAGGCCTCTCTCTGGATTCTGGTATGTATCACAAATAGATTCGGCTACGCGGTATCAAAAAAAGGGAGAAAACGACTGGAACGATGCTGAAGAATCTATATATTGAGTTTTTGCTGATAAGGGCTAAGTTTACGGGGAGACGTCGAAGGGGCATTAGATTTGAGGCGAGTTAAAGGTTATGGCTGATCAGAAGTCTCTCGGGTACGGCCGTCAGGGTAGAATGGAGCATGGCATCAGTAAGGTCCAGGAAGTCATGTCCACCAAGGGCAGGAATGGCAAGATCACCGTCCACCTCTCCAAGCAGAGGACGATAACGACCTCTCCACTGTACTACAAATACGATATCCAGAAGTACGACCTGCATCCGGGCTACTACTTCGATGAATTAGCGAACATGCTTCCCAGCGGAGTACCTGAGTACATCGACGACGGCCAGCAGTACGTCGAACGCATCGTCAGAGCCATGTACCACTTCAAGCAGTGTGCACTCATCGGGCCCAGCGGGACGGGGAAGACACACATCATCTACCTCGTAGCGGAGCTCACGGGACTCCCGGTCTGGGAGGTGAACTGTGGGCTGCAGACGAGCAGCTACGACCTAATCGGGCGCTTCGTCGGTCTAGGCAAGGAGAACTGGATCGACGGTCAGGTAACCCTTTGGCTCAGGCATGGGGGCATCCTCTACCTCGACGAGGCCAACATGATGAAGCAGGACGTCGCCACTAGGCTCAACCCGATCTTGGACACCCGTGGCCACCTTGTCATCACGGAGAAGGACAACGAGATCGTGCCCCGCCACAAGTTCGGATACTGTGTCCTCGCCATGAACCATC
>JABUBL010000052.1_pt1 | contig 23496 bp, 18 predicted proteins | sample 7240371 | NCBI WGS metagenome assembly JABUBL01 (sample SAMN07256343, study PRJNA390944) | subsurface metagenome | isolation source: Methane hydrate marine sediment | place: Pacific Ocean: Eastern North Pacific, ODP site 1244 | collected 2002
GGAAAAGTCCATTTCTCTTCTCTATTATTCTTCAAGGTCGCATCTTGAACACCGTTTTGCCTCACAAATAGCCACTTCTTCCGTAAAACCAATCTCAACCTCTTTAAAATTGTGAATCCTTTTCTCAGCCGGCAAAGACGGCATCTTAGGTCTGGTTATCCCTTCAAATTCCTCGGGAAGCTCAATTGCTTCAACCCGCATTCTGGGTTTACAGACCTTATATGGTTTAAAGAATTTCTCACCTCTAAGCCAATTATCAATGGAATTAGCGGCCCTCCGCCCAGCTGCTATCGCCTCAATCACAGTTGCTGAACCAGTTACCGCATCCCCACCGGCAAAGACACCCAGTATATTGGTCTGAAGGGTGTCAGGATCAACGACAAACAAATTCCATTCTGAGATCTCGAACCCATGACCGGGTTCCAGAAAAGAAAGATCAGGTTCCTGACCTCTTGCGCATATTATGGCATCGGCATCTATGACGAACTGAGAGTCTTTGATCAAGCTTGGCTGTCTCCGCTCTCTGGGATCGGGTTCTCCCAGTTCTGTCCGAACACATTCTATACCAACTACTTTTCCTGCCTTGCCCAGAATCTTTGTGGCAGCAGTCAGATACTGGATTTTTACTCCTTCTGATTCAGCACCCTCAATTTCCGGAGGACTCACCGGCATCAGCTCCTTTGATCTTGCGTAAACAATATGTACTTCCTCACAACCCAGTCGTAAACAAACCCGTGCTGAGTCTATTGCAACACTATCATCACCTATGACAACAACTTTATCACCGGGCTTTTCTCTCTTCCCAAGGTTCGTGTTTCTCAAAAAAGTTATACCGTCAATAACATTTTGTAATCCATCCTCGCCTGCCAAACCTAATTTAAAGCCCTTATGTGCTCCAATACTAATAAATATTACCTTGTATCCTTGTTGTTTCAAGTCATCAATGGTTAAGTCCTTTCCGATAGGCATGTTAGTTCTAATTTCAACTCCTAGAGCAGTAATGGCTTCAATTTCAGCTTTGACTATTTTTCTTGGCAGACGATATTCTGGAATACCCACAGATAACATGCCGCCAGCCACCGGTAATTTCTCAAACACAGTAACCTCATATCCAAGTCTCACCAGACCATAAGCAACGGTCAGACCCGCAGGCCCTGAGCCAATGATAGCAACCTTTTCTTTTTTTGTCCTTTTTACTGGTGCTGAGAGTTCTCTGCCCAGTTTATGTTCATAATCTGCAACAAATCGCTTGAGCGAACAGATAGAGATTGGTTTATCAACCTCGCCCATTTTACAATTATATTCACAGGGATGGTTGCATACTCTTCCGCAAATTCCAGGAAAAGGATTATCCTCCCTTATGAGGTCAATCGCTTCCTTAAATCTTCCCAATGCAATTAAGGCAACATAACTCGGAACATCCACACCCACAGGGCAGGCGTCCTGACAAGGAGCAGGCACGAGCGCCTTACATGTTATTGAAGGGCATTCTTTCTCCTTGATATGTGCTTCATACTCATCTCTAAAATAACTAATAGTGGTAAGCACTGGATTCGGCGCTGTCTGTCCTAATCCACAGAGTGATAATTTTTTAATTTTCTTTCCCATTTCTTCCAGCAATTCGATGTCACCTTGTTGCCCTTTTCCATTGGTAATGTTATCAAGTATATTCTTCATTACCTGGGTTCCCAACCTGCAAGGTGTACACTTTCCACAGGATTCATCAGCAGTAAATGTTAGGAAGAATTTAGCAATATCCACCATACAGGTGCTCTCATCCATCACCACCATCCCACCCGAACCCATTATTGCACCTGCCTTGGCAAGTTCCTCGTAATCAACAGGCAGATCAATAAGATCTATAGGAATACATCCTCCTGAAGGCCCACCAGTCTGTACCGCTTTAAACTCCTTATCATCGGTAATTCCACCGCCGACTTCATAAATAATCTCTCTAAGTGTCATCCCCATAGGCACTTCTATCAAACCCGTGTTCTTGACTTTGCCAACCAGAGAGAAGACCTTTGTTCCCTTGCACTTCTTTGTCCCAATTCTTGAGTACCAATCCGCACCTCTGGTAATTATAACCGGGATATTTGCCCAGGTCTCAACATTGTTTATATTGGTAGGACTTTCACGTAAACCACTTTGTGCCGGGAAAGGAGGTCTTGCTCTTGGTTCTCCCATTTTTCCTTCGATTGAAGAGATAAGGGCTGTCTCCTCCCCACAGACAAATGCTCCAGCTCCAATAAAAAGCTCAATTGTAAAGTCAAAGCCTGAATCAAGTATGTTGGTCCCAAGCAAGCAATAATCTTTTGCCTTTTGGATAGCAAGCCTCAGGGTCTCAACAGCCAGGGGATACTCTGCCCGTACATAAATGTATCCAGTGCCTGCACCTATGGCATAACCACCTATTATCATTCCTTCTATAATAGAGTGCGGGTCTCCTTCAAGGACACTTCTGTCCATATAAGCACCCGGATCGCCCTCGTCGGCATTACAAATTACATACTTAGTATCTCCCTTAGCATTCCGAGCAAACTTCCACTTAACACCAGTGGGGAACCCAGCCCCACCTCTTCCCCTGAGACCAGACTGGGTTATCTCTTCTATTACCTCTTCCGGCTTCATTTCAGTAAGAACTTTGTGCAACGCAAGATACCCGCCACGCGCAATATATTCTTCTATGCTACCCGGATCTATGAAACCACAGTTTCTCATAACTATCTTCTGTTGCTTCTTGAAGAAATCGAGGTCTCTATAGGAAGGTATTATTTCTATTTCTTTTGGCGCACCATTACCAGAATACCTGAATACCTCGTTGTTAATTACATATTCCTCTTCCTCAATCTTCGCTAAAACCCACTCATTCTTTATCCCATGCTCAGATACTATTCTCACTAATTCTTTTGCCTTCTCTGCGTTCATATTCTCGTAAGTTATTCGGGGCCACCCATTCTGCAAAACATCTACTAATGGTTCTTTGTAACACGAACCGATGCAGCCTGTTTTAGTAATTACAGCGTCCAGCTTAAGTTTCTCCACTTCTTCTGAGAGAGCATTGAATACTACCTTCGCTCCCGAGGCTATTCCGCAACTTGCCATACCCACCATGATCTTGGTTCTCTGGGGATGAAGAGATTCAGCACCTTTCTTGGCTATTTCCTCAAGATCAGTTGAGTTTACTATTCTCATTTTTCTTCCTCTTTCTTGTACTTTTCAAGAATGCTGCCCACATCTTCTGGTGTCAAATGACCATAAGTGTCGTCATCAATTCTCATAACTGGACCTATGCTACAACAGCCAAGGCACCTGACTATCTCCATCGTAAACTGAAGGTCTTGAGTAGTCTCACCAGGCTTAATTTTTAACTCCTTCCCAATCTGATGGGAGATCCTCCTCCCACCTCTTACATGGCACGCAGTACCGTGACAAATACTAATCAGGTGTTTGCCTCTCGGTATCAAGCTGAAGGCATTGTAGAAGGTTGCTACACCGTAAGCCTGTGATAGGGGAACTGCTAATCTCTCACTGACCAGAATCAAAACTTCTTCAGGTAGATAATGGTATTCTGCCTGAATTTCCTGTAAGGCAGGAATCAACGACTCGCCCTGCCCCCTGTATCGATCCACTATGAACTCAATTTTGGTGAGATCAAAATTCAACATTGAAACTCCTTTTAAACTTCATAGGTGACTATCTCATTTCTATTCATATTTATTCTAGTTTCTTAATTAGTGGATCTATCTTAACACGGTTCATATTAAACCCCAACTCTCTTTTATTCATACCAAGCGCCAATCCAAGCAATTGGGGGTAGTATAATACTGGCAAATTGTAAGTTTCACCGAACTTAGATTCAATGGCTGGTTGGTTGTTGTCATACATAACACTACAGAACGGACAAATCAGACTGATTGCATCTGCGCCAGCATCCTTTATACTACTAAGTTTTTTGTTAGCCATAGAAAATGAGATGTTTTCATCCATGGCAAGAGTACCTGCTCCACAGCAAAAATTTCTTTCCTCATAGTCAACAAGTGTTGCTCCAGTTGCTTCTATCAATTCGCCCAGAGATTTTGGATGTTCTGGGTCATCAAAATTCTCATATATATCTGAAGGTTTTAGATAATGACACCCATAGTGAGCACTAATCTTTAATGCGCCTAACACTTTTTGTATCTTTGATTTTATCTTATCGATACCAACATCCTCGTATAATATTCTGGCAAAGTGTTTCACTCTTATAGAGTTACTGAATCTAAATTTTTTTCTGATTCCTAATTTTTTTAGCACTTTTTTTCTTAATTCTTCATTTTCGCCAAGTTCTTTATTGACCTCGGTTAACATGGATGTGCATGCACTACAAAGAGCACATATATCCATACCTATTTCTTCGGCAAGAATCAAATTTTTTGTGGCTGTGAGTAAAAAGCTCTCATAATGCACTGACCTTATTGGGAATCCACAGCACACAGAGCCATCTAAATCAACCAATCTAATCCCCAAAGCTTCAGCAACTCTTCTGGTTGAGAGTTCATAATTCCTGGCTCTTGCAGGTACAGTGCAACCTAAAAATAGACTATACTCCATCAGCAGCTTCTTTCTCCAATATCTCTTTAAGTCCAGAGATTTTAAAAATTTCACCAATCACACTTTTCTCTGAATGAATTTCTGGTAATCCAAGTTTTTCCCTCTTTTTGTTATCAAAATCCCCTATTTCATAAAGTCTTCCCTCCTTTTCTAAAAGTTCAGCTTGCATCCTGAGAGCAGGATGAATATAACCTTCCTCCACTGCAATGTTCTTTATTGCATTTATCACTTCAGTAAACCTTACGCCTTGAGGACAACGCTCAACACAAGTATAACAGGTGGAGCATAACCAGATGAAATCGCTTTTGAGAACCACATCTCTCATCCCAAGCAGAGCCATCCTGATTATCTTTCTTGGATTATAATTCTCATCAATTTCTCTAACTGGACAACTCGCAGTACAAATACCACAACCAAAACAAACCTTGATATTCTCACCACCCCTCTGTTTTGCAATCTCATACTTGAATTTTGGGTCAAGCGCACTCACCTGTAAATATCTATCATCTCTTTTTTCTATAATTTCACGTTTTAGCCACCATTTGACTAATGCATCACCATATATCAAGTTCTTGAGATCATAGTCAAGACGAGAAGGCACTACCTGCATTACCCAACCTGCTCCATAAGGATCCTTGTTTACTATGGAAGGACTCTCAGTGAGTTTGTGGTTTATCTCTATAACCTCTCCGCTTATTGGAGACCATAACTTATGGGTTCGTCCTGAGGAATCCTTCATCTCAGTACAAAGTTTTCCCTGTTCGACTTCATCTCCGACTTTTGGCAGTTGGACATCGATTATCCCTCCTACACTCTTCTGAAAAACATCATCCACTCCTGCTGTGACATTTCCATCTTCCTCTAACTTTACCCAGGCATGCTCTGGAAGATAGTATAAATCACCGGGCATAACATATTCGAACCTTACATATGTTCTGCTTGCTTTCTCTCGCTCTTCCTTGAGTAATCTCCTTCTCTCTAATGCTCTTGAGGTCACGCTTCTTAGTTCATCCGGAGTAAAGGGCTTAGGAATATAATCGAATGCTCCTAACTTCATTGCCTCAACCGCAGTATCAATTGAAGCATAGCCAGTAATCATTATCACATCCACTTCCTTAAAAGTCTCCTTCACAATATCCAGTAATTTCATTCCATCAATACCTGGCATTTTGAGATCAGTAATGACAATTTCGTATTCTTTCTCTTTAATATTCTTTAGAGCCTCTTGACCTGTTAAAACATAATCAATATTGTGGTTAGACCGTTCCAGTATCTTTTTGCAACTTTTACAGATAACCAACTCATCATCAACAATTAGAATGGAAGCCATATCTTATCTCCTATTTGCTTACCACTTTGTCGAACTACTTTATAAGCACAAGATTTTTCAAATCTTCTTTAAGGTCTATAGGCTCCACCCTTACCAACCATCCTTTACCATACGGGTCCTTATTCGCAAGTGAAGCGTCCCTATTCAACTCTTCATTGACTTCAATAACCTTGCCGGTCACAGGTGACCAGACCTTATGGATCTTCAAACCAGTGCTTGTTACCCGCACACAGACCCTTCCCTGCTCAATTGTATCTTCTTCTAAAGGAAGATCAAGGTTTATTATATCTCCAGCTGTTTTCTGGAAGATATCATCCATACCTATTCTCACTGTTCCATCGTCTTCAATAAGAGCCCAGGAATGCTCAAGTATATAGTACCTACCCTTTCCTTTCTCAACCTCCTTCTTCGGCTTTTTAACTTCCTCCTTTTCTTCTTCAAGATAGAGTTTCATCCTCTCTATAGCTCGCACAGTAACACCGGATAACTCTTCAGGAGTGAAAGGCTTGGGAATGTAATCAAATGCACCCAATTTCATAGCCTGAACAGCAGTCTTTATTGTAGCATAACCTGTTATCATTATTACACTGACCTCTGGGCGTTTTTCTTTAATCATCTGTATGAGATCCATCCCACCAATACCAGGCATCATCATATCTGTAATTACTACGCCATACGGCTTTTTATCCAGCATATCAAGTGCTTCTTTTCCACTCAGCGCTTCATCTACTTCAAGATGTTCCCTCTCAAGTATTCTTCTCACACTCTTACATACGGTTGCCTCATCATCTACGACAAGAATTAGTTTCTCTTTCTTGGTGATATCCTGGTTCATACTTACACCTCCTTTAATATCACTACAATATATAAAAATTGCAATTAAAAGTCAAGTTAATTTTGGCACGGAGGTAATAGAAACATTAAATAGTACGAAGTAGGCAGTAAGCAGAAACTATAGAGTTAGTGAAATAGAGAAAAAGACATATTAAAAATTCGGGTTTTTCTTTATTTTATAATTCCCCATATTATCAGCACAATCATGGCAAGGCAGATTGGGAAGCGAAGAAAAAATCCTCCCATAAACCCGAGCGTTGCTCCCAACCCTGCTTTCAGGCTCTCTTTGGGACGTTTTTTCCTGATTAATTCTCCTAAAAATGCACCAACGAATGGTCCTATGATAAGTCCCCAGATGTTTCCTATTAAAAAGCCAACAATTAAACCTAATATTGCACCTATAATCCCAAAAATCGACGCACCAAATTTCTTCGCTCCAAATACGCTTCCTAAGTAATCAATTATCAGTGAAATCGATGCAAGAATAGTGAGGATAATATAGATTGTGAGTCCAATTCTTTCAAACCCAAACCCAAATCCGTAAACGATTGAGCCTAACAATATAAGCGGTGCAGCAGGTAGACCAGGAATAACTATTCCAATAAGACCAGTAGTTATCAAGATAATTGTAACGATGGCAACAAATATTTTCATTTTTCCTTAAATTAATAACATTTTTTTATTTACTTGTCAATTTCTTTCTTTATTTTAACACTGTTTTCCCCTTCACTCAATTTCCTCACCTAACTTGATTCACTCCAGAAAATCTTTTTGCCGAGGACAAGCCTTGGCGTTACTTTGTATGGCCGTTCAATTGAACGCCTCTAATCCTCACGCAATGACAGAAATATAAGTTGTTTGATGAGGTTTCGGGAAATTATTTCCTGTAATTATGTTTTTTCAAAAATTTATTCAGAAACCACTTGACTTTTTTTTGACTTTGTCATATATTTCACAAGGCATAAGGATAGTAGATTGTAATATTATGAATATTAATGCCAATATCAAAATGATAAAAAATTGCGAAGCACAAAACACCGTTAATAAATGACAAATAAACGAACTAAACGTTCAAAACGAAACTAATTACTTAAAAAACTAAAAAAATATGGGTAATGATAAAAAGGTAAGTGGTTCTGTAGTGGTTGTTGGTGGTGGTATTGGAGGTGTTCAGGCATCCTTAGACCTTGCAGAACAAGGATTTAAGGTATATTTAGTGGAAAAGGGACCGAGTATTGGTGGGATAATGGCTCAGCTTGACAAGACTTTCCCGACAAATGATTGTTCAATGTGTATTCTTGCTCCAAAACTGGTTACAACCGGAAGACATCCAAATATTGAAGTTATAACAAATGCAGAGGTTGAAGGATTAGCAGGAGAAGCAGGCAATTTCGTTGTTGCTGTGAAAAAAAATCCTCGCTATGTCGATTTAGATAAATGCACAGGTTGTGGAGACTGCATGAAGAATTGCCCTGTAACAAAAATGATATATCCTGTTGAAGAAAAGCCTGCGCAATTGAGTAAAGATGATTTACAAAAGATAAATGCAATACTGAATGAACACCGTGAAGAAATAGGAAACCTAATGCCCACACTTCAGCAAATAAATCGGGAATTTAATTATTTACCATCCGAAGTATTACGACATGTGTCCAAAGAACTCAATATATCATTATCTGACATTTACAATATCGCTACATTCTACAATGCCTTTAGTCTTATACCAAGGGGACGACATCAAATCAGCGTATGTATGGGAACCACGTGTTATGTGAGGGGTGGTGAAAGAATTCTTGATAGAGTTAGTGAAGAGTTGGAGATTGCTCCTGGAGAAACGACGAAAGATATGAGATTTAGCTTGAATTCAGTCCGGTGTATTGGCTGTTGCAGTCTTGCTCCTGCAATTATGATTGACGAGAAAGTATATGGGAGATTAAAACTGAATCAAATACCTAAAATCTTAAGGAAGTATGAATGAGGATTAAAACATTATCAGACCTTGAACAGGTAAAAAAGAAAGGGTTTGAAAGCATCTATCCAAACAAAATAAAAATCTCTGTTGGGATGGCAACATGTGGAATAGCCACAGGAGCACAGGAGGTTTACGATCAGATTAAGAAAAGTGTAAAAGAGCAAGAACTTAATATTCTACTCACAAAATCAGGTTGCATCGGTTTTTGTCAGGAGGAACCAATGGTAGATGTCTACATCCCGGGTTTACCCAGATTAACATATAAGAGGATGACACCGGATAAGGGAAAACAATTAGTGTCAGCTCTTAAGGATGGCAAATACTTAGAAGAAAATATTCTCTGTAAATTTGAAGAGGAAAAGCTTCTTGACGAGCAAATAAAAAAATACGATACCTCAAAACTAAATGGAAAGTTGAAAAAGACTCTCCCATATCAGAAGATACCATTTTTTGTTGCACAGAAAAAGATTGCCCTTCGGAATTGCGGATTTTTGGATCCTGATTCAATTGAAGAATATATTGGTAGAAATGGATATGCATCATTACATAAAGTCTTAACTAAACTGTCACCAGCACAAACAATTGAGGAGATTAAGAAATCGGGACTCAGGGGGCGTGGTGGGGCTGGATTTCCGACCGGTTTAAAGTGGGAAATCACGAGGAAAGCAAAAGGCGATATAAAATATATAGTCTGCAATGCAGATGAAGGTGATCCGGGAGCCTATATGGATAGATCCCTTCTTGAAGGAGACCCTCATTCTATATTGGAGGGTATGCTGATAGGTGCATGTGCAATTGGTGCACAGAAAGGATTTATCTATGTTAGATCAGAATATCCATTAGCTATTGTAAGATTGAAACAGGCAATTAAACAGTCAAAAGAGTATGGACTTCTTGGTAAAAATATATTCGACTCAAAATTTAATTTTGATATTGAAATAAGAGAGGGATCGGGTGCTTTTGTTTGTGGTGAAGAAACCTCACTAATGCATTCAATAGAGGGGATATCACCTGAACCAAGGCAAAGACCACCTTTTCCATCGGAATTCGGTCTCTGGGGTAAACCTACAAACATAAATAATGTAGAGACTTGGGCAAACGTGCCTGCAATTATACTAAAAGGTAGTGATTGGTACTCCAGTATTGGTACTGAAAAGAGTAAAGGAACAAAGGTGTTTTCCTTGGTCGGCAAGGTAATAAATACTGGTTTGGTAGAAGTACCCATGGGAATAAGCCTGAGAAAAATCATATATGATATTGGAGGTGGAATTCTTAAAGGGAAAAAATTTAAGGCAGTTCAAACAGGTGGACCATCTGGTGGTTGTATTCCATCAAAATTGATTGATTTAACCGTCGACTTTGAATCCCTAGCTAAAGTTGGTTCAATAATGGGGTCGGGTGGAATGGTTGTAATGGATGAAGATACATGTGTTGTAGATGTTGCTAAGTATTTTCTTGATTTTACAAACGATGAATCTTGTGGAAAATGCACGAGTTGTAGAGAAGGAAGTGCAGCAATGCTTGAGGTTCTCAAGAGAATTTCAGAAGGAAAAGGTAGGCAAGGGGATATAGAATTTCTCAAGGAGTTGGGAGAGGCAATAAAAGATTCCTCTCAATGCGGTTTGGGCCAGACGCTTCCAAACCCTGTTCTTTCAACTTTAGAATATTTTAAAGATGAATATAATGCACATATAAAGGAGAAGAAATGTCCTGCAGGAGTCTGCAAGCCTCTTATAACCTTCAGTATAGATAAGAAGAAATGCACAGGCTGTGGCCTCTGTCGTATAGAATGTTCTGTAGAGGCAATAACTGGAGAAAAGAATAAGCTTCATACCATTGATAAAAAGAAATGTATAAAGTGTGGTGTATGCTATGATGTTTGTATGTTTGACGCAGTGATAAAGAAATAAAATGAAAAAATTAATCATAGATGGTATAGAGACAGAAGCAAATCCTGAGAAAACAATCCTTGAAGTAGCAAGAGGGCTCGGCATAGAAATTCCAACTATGTGTTACAATAAGGCACTTCCAGGATACGGTGCCTGCAGACTTTGTCTTGTAGAAGTAAATCAAAATGGTGGTAAATCCTCTATTCAGGCATCCTGCACATATCCTGCTCTTGAAGGGCTAATCGTTAAGACGAACACTGATAGGGTAAATAGAAACCGGAGGATTATGGCTGAGTTACTCCTTGCACGATGTCCTGATTCAAAAGAGGTCAAAAGGATCGCAAATGAATTAGGGGTAACAAAGGTAAGAATAGAGCCAAAGAATGAGGACTGTCTTCTTTGCGGACTCTGCGTTCGTATGTGCAAACAAAGGATGGGAAGGGGTGCTATTGGTTTTGCCCATAGGGGTAGTAAAAGGGAGGTGCAACCTGCATTCGATGTGCAATCAGAAGTATGTCAAACCTGTGGTGCATGTTTCAATATCTGTCCGACAGAAGCCATCAAGCTTGAAAGAATAACAAAAAACGTACCAAGACCGCTATTATCTGAATTCGAATGCGGGTTAACGGAAAGACCAGCAATACATATTCCTTTTGCTCAAGCAGTGCCAAACTGTGCAATAGTTGATGAAGAATATTGTGTACACTTGAAGAACGGAGATTGCAAAGTTTGTCTGGAATTCTGTGAAGCAGACGCAATCAATTTTGATGATAAAGAACAGTTGCAAAAACTAAATGTCGGATCTCTTGTTCTAACCTCAGGAGCGTCCACAGTTTCTCCGGAGGTTAAAACGGAATATGGATATGGAAGATATCCCAATGTAGTGAGTAGTATGCAGTTTGAACGTATACTTTCCGCATCTGGTCCCTACGGTGGACATGTTCAGAGACCATCAGATAGAAAAGTTCCTAAAAAAATTGCATGGATTCAGTGTGTTGGATCAAGAGACTGTAAACTGGGCAAAGGATATTGCTCCTCAGTTTGCTGTATGTATGCCATTAAAGAAGCAGTAATTGCAAAGGAACATATGGGTGAAAATTTGAATAATGCTTCAATTTTCTATATAGATATACGTACATATGGCAAGGATTTCGATAAATATTATGAAAAAGCAAAAAATGAACTAGGAATACGCTTTATCCGACAGCGAAATGCAAATATAAGAGAGGATGCTGAAACACATAATCTCTTTCTTAAATATGAGAACGAAGATGGTAAGTTGACAGAAGAGGAGTTCGATTTGGTTGTCCTGTCTATAGGATTCAGTCCATCAGAAGACTCAATAGAACTTGCTAATAAACTTAGTATTGAACTAAACAAATATAATTTTGTAAAAACGGACGAGTTTAACCCACTGCAAACTTCAAGAAAAGGTGTATTCATTGCTGGAAATTTCCAGGGTCCCAAGGATATTCCGGAGACAGTTGCACAATCGAGTGGCATTGGTAGTAAAGTCGGAGAAATTCTAAAGGATGCCCGTTGGACTGAAACGAAGAAGAAAGAGTATGTTCCTGAGATAGATGTCGCAGGTCAAGAACCACGTTTAGGAGTATTTATCTGCCGTTGCGGGATAAACATTGGTGCATATGTAAATGTACCAGAAGTTGTTGAATATGCAAAGACACTTCCCAATGTTGTTTATGTCGAAGAAAACATTTATACATGTTCCGCAGATACACAGGAGATAATAAAAGATAGGATAAAAGAACACAAACTAAATAGGGTGGTAGTCGCATCCTGCACCCCAAGAACTCACGAGCCATTGTTTAGAGATACCATAAGAGAAGCTGGACTAAATAAGTACCTGTTTGAAATGGCAAATATCCGTGACCAATGTTCATGGGTTCATATGAACGAAAAAGAAAGAGCAACAGAAAAAGCAAAAGACCTTGTCAGAATGTCAGTACAGAAGAGCATCAGGCTTACACCACTTGAAGAGCGTAAAGTGGAGATTATAAAATCAGGTCTTGTTATCGGTGGCGGTATTTCAGGCATGTGTTCTGCGCTATCTCTTGCAAATAGTGGTTTCCCTGTTACCCTTATAGAGAAAGATACAGAGCTTGGTGGTCAGGCAAAAAAAATTCATAGGCTTATTGGTGGATTAAACATTGAGAAGAAACTTACTGAGATGATTGATGAGGTAAAGAATAATAAAAATGTTACCCTTCTTCTATCTTCAAAAATTAAAGAGATAAAGGGATATATTGGAAATTTTGAAACAATCGTCGATACTTCTGATGGAGAAAAACAGATAAAACATGGTGTCGTTGTTGTTGCAACAGGAGCGAAGGAATACCAACCTAAGGAATTCCTCTTTGGAAAGGATGAGAGAGTTATAACTCAACGAGAATTCGAGTCAAGACTTTCTAATTCTCAATTCCCAATTTCAAATTGCCAATCCATAGTTATGATTCAATGTGTTGGATCAAGGAATGAAGAACACCCCTGGTGCAGCCGCGTATGCTGTGCAGAAGCTGTAAAGAATGCGCTTACCTTTAAGGAAAAATTCCCAAGAAAGGATGTCTATATTCTCTATCGTGATATCAGAACATACGGTTTAATGGAAGACTACTATCAGAAAGCACGAGAAAAAGGAGTTATTTTTATTCAGTATGATGAAGATACACCTCCAGAGGTCGATAATAAAAAAGGTGAACTATCTGTATCTATTCAGGATCCCATACTGAAAAGGAAACTACTTATCCCCTGTGACCTTCTCGTTCTCAGTGCGGGCATCATACCGCATGAGGAAAATGAAGAACTTGCAAAAATGCTAAAAGTTCCTCTCAATGAAGATGGTTTCTTCCTTGAAGCACATATGAAATTACGACCTGTTGATTTTGCTTCTGATGGTGTTTTTCTCTGTGGTATCTGCCATTCACCAAAGTTTATTGATGAGAGTATTGCCCAAGCGTCTGCTGCTGCATCACGTGCGGAGACTATACTTTCCAAAGATTATATTGAAGCAGGCGGTGCCATTGCTCACGTTAACGAAGAACTTTGCCGTGCTTGCGGAGAATGTATTGAAGCTTGTGAGTTTAATGCAGTTGAACTGGTAGAGAAAGAGGTTACCGGGGTTGAAGGCTGGAGTCCTTCAAAAACTCAGGTTGCGCGGGTAAACGCTGTTGTATGTAAAGGATGCGGTACCTGTAACGTTGTCTGCCCGACAGGCGCTATCTCCGCATACCACTTTACTACAGAACAGATAGAATCTATGATAAAGGCTGCAGCAGTTAAATTATAGAGAAATAAAAATAGTAGATCGAAAATGCGAAATTAAGAAATTAGGAAATTTAAAAGCAAAAATTAACAATGAAAAGCAAGAAGACAAAACAAAGGAAAACAAAGGATAAAACTCAAAAGAAAAAGACAGTAAAAACAAAGAAAGATATTGAACCAAGGATTATTACATTTGCTTGTAACTGGTGTTCATACGCAGGCGCTGATCTTGCAGGTGTGAGCAGAATGCAGTATCCTCCGACTTCTCGCATCATCAGGGTAATGTGTTCTGGCAGGATTATTCCAACCTTTATTCTTGATGCTCTAACAGATGGTGCTGATGGAGTTATTGTGAGCGGTTGCCATTTTGAGGATTGTCATTACATCAGCGGCAGTAAAAAAGCTGAAAAGATGATCGAAAGTACAAAAAAACTGATGCATTTGCTCGGAATGGATGAAAGAAGGCTCCGTTTCGAACTCATCTCTGCTGCAGAGGGGGCAAAGTTTGCTTCCATTGCACGGGAATTTACAGAAGAGATAAAAAATATTATGAAAGAGAAGCATGGGAAAAAGTAATATAGATGATATAATTAAAAAAACAAATGCATCACTCTGTATAGATTGTGGTGAATGCACAGGAAGCTGTCCTGTCTCACGGGTAAATGTACATTATTCACCAAGACTCAGTGTTGAGAAGTTACTTCTCGGATACTTTAATGAGATAAAAAATGATGATGACATATGGTCATGCCTTACCTGCGGACTTTGCTCTGTAAGATGTCCTTCAGATGTTGATTATCTTGAGTTTATAAGGCTTGCAAGAAAAGAGATAAGGAAATATACTAATCAACTTAACTATTCTCACAATCGTATTCTTCAAAAAACAATGGAGATTATGGTACAGGGACAGTCTCAAAACAGAACTGATTGGATTAGCAAAGACCTAAGGGTGTCCAAGAAGAGTCAATATCTCTTCTTTACAGGATGTCTCCCCTACTTCGAGGTAATATTCGAACACCTTAATATCCATCCACTTGATACTGCACGAAATACCATTAAAATACTAAAAAAAATTGGTGTAAAACCAATGGTCCGAAATGATGAAGTTTGCTGCGGAAAAGACCTTCTTTATAACGGAGACGAAGATAATTTTGTTAAACTTGCAAAACTCAATAAAAAAATGATAAAAGAGAGCGGAGCGAAGAAAATTATATTTTCCTGTCCCGAATGTTTGCAGACGATGAAAGAGATTTACCCGCAATATGTTGGTAAGATGAACGTTGAGTTAATTCATATAACACAGTTGGTTGATGAAGCATTACAAAAAGAAAAACTCCATCTCGATTCTTCAAAGACTAAGAAGTTTACGTACCAGGACCCATGTGCCCTTGGTAGAGGATTGGAGATATATGATGCACCACGGAATATAATAAAAAACATTCCAGAGTCTGAACTTCTTCCAATGGAAAGGGAAAGAGAAGATTCAATCTGTTGTGGACCATCCGCCTGGATAAGCTGTACAAATTACACCAAGAGAATACAGTTCGTCAGGCTTGGACAAGCAGAAAAAACAGGAGCTCAGGTATTAGTAACTGCATGTCCCAAGTGTACTATTCATCTGAGCTGTGCATTGAGTGCGGATGATGTAGACTACAACATAAAACTAATGGATATAACAACCTTAATCGCAGAAACAATGAAAGGATAGAATAGCACACAGATTATCACAGATTAGAAAGAAAAGCACAAAATAATGTATAAGTATAAAGAAATTACACAACGAGTTGAAGAGATTTTTACAATGAAATGTTTCTGTGAAAATCTGTTTTATCTGTGAATATCTGTGTGCAAATGTTTATGAAAGGAGAATATGGCAAAAAGAAGTGATGAAGTAGTTGTCATTGGAGGTGGTATTGCAGGTATTCAGGCTTCGCTTGACCTTGCTCAGATGGGTTTGAAGGTCCATCTTGTCGAAAAGCTTCCATCCATCGGTGGCAGAATGGCACAGCTTGATAAGACATTCCCGACGAATGACTGCTCAATATGAATTCTCGGTAGGCATCCAAATATCAACCTGCTTGCATACAGTGAGGTAAAATCTGTAAAAGGAAAAGCAGGGGATTTTACTGTTAAGGTAATAAAAAAAGCACGGTATGTAAATGAAGCTGAATGCACTGCCTGTGGAAAATGCTTTGAGAAATGTCCCAAAAAGGTTCCAAATGAGTTTGATATGGGACATGGCATGCGGAAAGCTATCTACCTCCATTTTCCCCAAGGCATCCCAGCAATTGCGACAATTGACAAGGATAACTGTTTATATTTTGCCACCGGAAAATGCAGGGTGTGTGAAAAATTCTGCGAGAAAAAGGCTATAGATTTTGATCAAAAGGATGAACTAATAACACTTCGCTCTGGAGCTATCGTTGTAGCAACGGGATTTGATGTATATGATCCAACCCACCTAACCCAGTATGGATATGGGAAATATAAAAATGTCATTACCGCTTTAGAGTATGAAAGATTCATATGTGCTTTCGGTCCGAAAAAGGGCGAATTAAAAAGACCTTCTGATGAGAAGCATGCGGAAGTATTAGGATATATACAGTGTGTTGGTTCAAGGTCGTTAAAGGATAATAGATATTGTTCGAGTGTCTGCTGTATGCATGCAACAAAGGAGGCAATGCTTGCAAATGAACACGACCCAAAAGCAAAATCCTATATCTTTTATACCGATTTCAGGGCAGTTGGTAAAGGATTCCAGAAATATATAAAAAGAGGTGAAGAAGACTACGGAATAAAATATATACGTTCAAGGGTTGCTGAAATAACAGAGGACGAGGAAAAAAACCCGATTATTTGGTATGAGGACACGGTGTCAAGAAGCGTTAAAAGAAAAAAGGTAGATCTTGTAGTGCTTGCCACTACTCTTGTTCCACGTAAGGATGCGCCTGCCCTTGCGAAGGTGCTCGGGATTGAACTTGATGATTGTGGATTCTTCAATACAGATCCATTTACTCCAACGGATACGACAAAAAAAGGTATCTTTGTTTGCGGATACTGCCAGGGACCACTTGATATCCCCGAGAGCGTAGCCCAAGCATCAGCAGCAGCGGAGAGAGCAGCAGACGTTATACTAGCAGGATCGCTCTGCTCGCAGGAACGATAAATGAGGTCAGTGAAGGATGTAGACGATACTACAAGGCGCAGCCGATACAGCGAGTTCATAAAATGAACGAATTAAGAATTGGTGTATTTGTTTGCAATTGTGGTACAAACATCGGAGGTTTTATTGATGTTCCTGCGGTTGCTGAATACGCTAAAACGCTGAAGGGAGTTGTTTTTGCACAAACCAACCTATTCTCCTGCTCGGAATCAGGAACGACATCGATAAAAGAAGCTATCCGCGAAAATAATTTGAACAGGGTTGTCGTTGCTGCTTGTACACCATTGACGCATGAACCAACATTTAGAGCAGCCTGTATGGAGGAGGGGCTTAATCAATTTCTTTTCGAATTTGTAAATATTCGCGAGCATTGCTCCTGGGTTCATATGCAGCAAAAGGAACTCGCAACTGAAAAGGCAAAAGAGCTTGTTCGAATGGGTGTTGCACGAGCAGCTTTTCTTGAAACTGGAGAAATGACAGATGTTGATGTTATACCCTCAGCTCTTGTTTTAGGTGGGGGTATCTCAGGTATTACTGCAGCGACTGCACTTGGAGGAATTGGCATCAAGACCATCCTGGTTGAGAAAGAGAAAAAACTTGGCGGCATACTAAAGGATTTGTATAAACTGTATCCAACAGGAGAAGATGCAAGTAAATTCCTCGATAAGAAAATAAAAAGTCTTAAGAAATTTAAAAATGTTGAAATCCTTACATCAACAGAAATAAAAACGATAGAAGGATATATAGGTAATTATACTGTTACCGTAAAGAAAGGGGAAAAGGAAAAAGAATACAAGGTGGGTTCTATTGTTCTGGCAACGGGAGCAGTATCATATGAACCTGATAAATCCAAAGGAAAAGATTTTTTCAATTTTGATGGAAAGAAGATTATTTCCCAGATGCAACTTGAGAAAAAGTTGAAGAAGGGAGTAATAAAAGAAAAAAATATTGTCATGATTTTGTGTGCCGGTTCAAGAACTCCTGAACGTATCTACTGCTCCAGGATCTGCTGCATGACTGCAATCAAGAATGCTCTCTTAATTAAGAAAGCAAATAAGGATACCGAAGTAACAATAGTGTACAGGGATCTTCAAACATATGGAATAGAATACGAGGATGAATTACGAAAATCAAAACAGGCAGGTATCAGGTTTATCAGATACAACGAAGTGAAACCACCAACAGTAGATACGAAGAAGAAGAGTGTGATGGTCTACCATGAACTACTTGGTAGGGACATTGAACTCCTTTATGATCTCGTTGTTCTTGCAACCCCACTGGTTTCTCATGCTGATGTTGAAAATATTTCACAGAAATTGAAGGTTCCTGTTGACGAGCATGGATTCTTTTTGGAAGCACATGTGAAGTTAAGACCGCTTGAGTTTTCAACAGATGGCATCTTTGTATGTGGATGTGCCCATTGGCCTGCAGACATTACAGAATCCATTTCCCAGGCGCTGGGTGCTGCATCGAAGGCTGCCATTCCTCTTCTCATGGGGAAAGTAACTGTAGAACCTATTATTTCATACGTAGATGAAGATAAGTGTTCAGGATGTGGCATATGTGAAGAGAACTGTCCATACGGTGCAATAAAAAAGGATCCGGAAAAGAAAAAGGCAACAGTAACTGCAGTAATTTGTAAAGGTTGTGGAATATGCGCAACAAATTGCCCTGAACAGGCTATTTCTATAAAACACTATAAACCAGAGCAGGTTTTCGCTCAACTTGAAGCAGCTTTTAAGGAGGAATAAGACATATGGCTTTTGAACCGAAGATCATTGCCTTTCTGTGTGCATGGTGAGGGTATGCAGCAGCTGACTTGGCAGGTGTGTCAAGAATGCAACACCCTACAAATACAAGAACGATTCGCGTGCTGTGCACGGGTCAAGTTGATCCCACATATGTGCTCAAAGCACTGAAGAACGGTGCTGATGGCGTTCTGGTCATCGGTTGCAGGCTTGGTGAATGCCACTACATCAATGGAAATTACCAGGCGCGTGAAAAAGTTGATATGACAAAAATAATGCTTGATAAAGCTGGTATCTCTTCAAAACGTGTGGAGATGAGATTTATTTCATCTGCTGAAGGGAATAAGTATATTGAAGCTGTTAAAGAGTTTACAGATACAGTGAAATCTATCGGACCTTCACCTGTTAGATCAAAAGAGAAATGTGAATCAATAAAGAGGATTCTCGATGCTCTCATTGCTGCTGCATCAGAATTCAGATTAAGGTCAATTGTTGCAAAGAAGAAGAAAATGATAGAAGAGGGCAATGTTTATAACGAAAAGATACCACAGGAAGAGATAGAGAAGGTTATCGACAATGCGGTAAATACAGAATTTGTCCGAAAGTTAATTGTTTCCTGCTTAAAGGAAAAGCCACAATCATGTACGGATATAGCTGATAAAATAGAGGTTCCGTCTGCTCTTGTTCTATCGCATTTATCGTATTTAAGGCGAAAAAACATCATAGATGTTGATAGAGTTAAAGAAAGAGTTCCGTATTATAAAATTATATAAAGAATGAAAAAAGAAGATATGAAAAAGGTTGGAGCCATTGCAGTCATTGGTGGAGGAGTCGGAGGTATGCAGGCGTCACTCGACCTTGCTGATTCAGGTTTTAAGGTCTATCTCATAGATACAAAACCGAGCATCGGAGGAATGATGTCGCAACTTGATAAAACCTTCCCTACCAATGATTGTGCAATGTGAATAATTTCACCGAAACTTGTTGCCGCGGGACGGCACAGGAATATAGAACTTGTAGTCAATTCCGAAATTGCAGGAATTGAAGGTGAACCAGGAAATTTCAAGTTGAAAGTTATAAGAAAACCAAGATATGTTGACCCTTCAAAATGCACAGGATGCGGATTATGTGCTCAGTACTGCCCTGTAGAATCAATTGATTCTTACAATGCTGGAATGGGTATTGTTCCGGGTATCTTCGTTGAATACCAGCAAGCAGTTCCCCTTATCTATACAATCAACAGGGATGTCTGTATTGGATGTGGCTTATGTGCGCAATACTGTGAGGCGGATGCCGTAGACTATACTCAGAAAGAGCGTACGGATGTGCTTGATATAGGAGCTGTCATCATTGCAACAGGCACTGAAACGTATGATGTAGAACCCCTAACCGAATACGGATACGGAAGGTACAGGAATGTTGTATCTTCAATAGAATTTGAGCGTATCCTTTCCGCATCAGGTCCTTTTAGAGGACTTGTTCTCCGTCCATCGGATGGCGTCGAACCGAAATCAGTTGCCTTTATTCAATGCGTCGGTTCACGAAGCCTGGTTAAAGGAAATGAATACTGCTCATCAGCCTGCTGCATGTATGCTGTTAAGGAAGCCGTCGTTGCAAAGGAACATCTCCACGGACTTGATATATCCATTTTTTTCATGGACATACGTGCCTATGGAAAGGATTTTGATAAGTATGTAGAACGAGCAAAAGATTCGGGCGTCAAATTCATACGCTCACGCGTATCGAATATCAAAGAGAATGAGGATACAAAGGATCTTCGGATAACCTACGAATCCGATGATGGTAAAATGCAAACAAATACCTTTGGAATGGTGGTTCTCTCCCATGGATTATGCACTCCTCCCTCTTCCAGTGAACTTGCAGAAAAACTCGGGGTGGAACTCGATAGATTCGGATTCTGCAGAACCGGAGAGTTTACACCGCTTGAAACGTCACAACCAGGAATTTTCGTTTCCGGCACATTCCAAGGACCAAAGGACATTCCTGAAACCGTTATGCAGTCAAGCGGTGCCTCCGCACTGAGTTCCGAGTTGCTCGTTACAGAACGAGGTTCATTGATTACGAAAGCGGAGTATCCACCAAAGATTGATGTTATGGGCATTGGACCGAGAATAGGCGTTTTTGTCTGCTACTGCGGTATCAACATAGGCGGTTACGTGGATGTACCGGCTGTTTCAAAATATGTAGAGTCACTCGAAGGTGTCGTGTTTGTTGATACAAACCTGTTTACCTGTTCGCAGGACAGCCAAGAAACAATCAAACAGAAAATTATAGAACATAAGCTCAACAGGGTTGTCGTTGCATCCTGCACGCCAAGAACGCATGAACCGCTATTCCAGGAAACCTGTGAATCTGCCGGTTTGAACAGATACCTCTTCTCTATGGCAAATATCCGTGACCAGTGTTCGTGGGTACATATGCAGACCAAAGAAAAGGCTACTGAGAAAGCAAAGGATTTAGTCAGAATGACAGTAGCCAAGGCAAGGCTTCTTGAACCATTGGAACGATTAACTTTTGATTTAACGAAAAGGGGGCTTGTAATTGGAGGAGAACTTGCAGGAATGACCGCTGCACTCGGACTTGCCCGTCAGGGCTATGAAACAATACTGGTAGAGAGAGAGAATGAACTCGGCGGTAATCTAACGCATATACACTATACCCTTGCTGGAGAGGATGTTCAGGAACTCTTGAAATCGTTAAGAGAACAGATAAAGGATGAACCAAAGATTACCGTCCATATGAATTCCGAAATAACGGAGATTACGGGTTTCATCGGTAATTATAAAACAAAGATAAAGGATAAAGATACAGGAAAGGAGAGCGAGGCAGAAAACGGAATAGTGATTGTTGCGACAGGCGGAAAAGAGAACAAACCAACCGAATATCTTTACGGAAAAAATGAAAAGGTTATCACCGAACAGGAGCTTGAGGTGAAATTAGCTCTTAACTCTCAACTCTCAACTCCCAAATCTATTGTTATGATCCAGTGCGTGGGGTCCCGCGAAGATGAAAAACCTTACTGCAGCAGGTACTGCTGTTCACAGGCAGTTAAGAATGCACTGAAAATAAAGGAGAAATTCCCGGAAGCTTCCGTTTACGTTCTCTACAGGGACATCAGGACTTACGGTACAAAAGAGGTTTATTACAATAAAGCACGCGAAAAAGGCATTCTATTTATCCATTACGATGAAGACAAGAAACCAATAGTCACCGAAAAAAATGGTGTAATAAATGTGGTTCTAAAGGATCCTATACTCAAACGCGATTTATCAATAGACTGTGATTACCTTATTCTTTCCCCTGGGATGGTGCCACAGGAGGACAATGAAACTTATGCTAAGATGCTTAAAGTTCCGTTGAACCAGGATGGCTTCTTTCTTGAAGCACATATGAAGTTGCGTCCCGTTGATTTTGCAACGGACGGTATCTACATGTGCGGCATCTGCCATTCTCCTAAGATGCTCGATGAATCAATTTCGCAGGCAAATGCTGCCGTTTCCAGGGCATGTACAATTCTTTCAAAGGACAGGATACAAGCAGAAGGAACCATTGCCCACGTTGATATATACAAGTGTGCTGCCTGCGGAACCTGCGAAGCACTCTGTACGTACGGAGCCGTAAAGGTTGTAGAGAAAGAAACCAGAGCAGGAATTGAGAGATATGCAGAGGTAACAGAGGCATTATGTAAAGGATGCGGCGCTTGCGCATCAAGCTGCAGAATGTCAGCAATTGACATAAAAGGATATGCAAACAAAGATATCGTTGCAATGATAGATAACTTTTAATCTTTAATCGTTAAGGAAGGAAGATGGAAGAAGATAAACAAAAGAAGGAATGGGAACCGAGAATAATTGCATTCCTCTGCAACTGGTGAGCATTTGCAGCAGCAGACCTGGCAGGTGTGTCAAGGTTCCAGTATCCTCCAAATATTGAAATAGTACGTGTTCCATGCGTCAGCAGGGTGAATCCACTCTTTATTCTTAGAAGCCTTCAGCATGGTGCCGATGGCGTTCTTGTTGCTGGATGCTACCCCGGTGAATGTAACTACTCAACAGGAAATCTTTATGCACGAAGAAAATTACTAATGCTCAAGAGTTATCTGGAGTATCTCGGGCTTGAGAAGGGGAGATTTCAATGTGCCTGGCTGTCATCAGCAGAGGCAGAACGGTTTGTAAAGATTGCAAAAGCAACAATTGAATCAGTAAGAAAATTCGGTCCTGCAAAGAAACTCGTCAGAAATAAATTTAACAGGGATTAAAAGAGAATTTAAGAGATGAAAACAAGAATGAATAAATAATGGAAAAAATAGAGAAAAAAATCAGGGAAATAGCAGGTAAACTGCTGAAAGATAAAAAGGTCAAGCTTATTATCGGTTTTGAAAAGGGAACACTTCCACTCAAGGTACGACCAACCTTCGTAAGAAAACCAGAAGAGGTGGAAAAACTTATCTGGAACCCTTTCTGCGAGAACAATCTTGCCGTTTATATTCCATTTTACAGGAGATACCTTGATAATGGAGAGTCTATTGGTGTAATTGCAAAGGGATGCGATGCACGGTCACTGATTTTACATATTCAGGAGAATATTGCAAAACGAGAACAGATCTTTATCATTGGTATTCCCTTACACGGAATACCAATGATAAAGATCTGTTCTCGTTTTGCAAT
>JABUBL010000053.1_pt1 | contig 23419 bp, 24 predicted proteins | sample 7240371 | NCBI WGS metagenome assembly JABUBL01 (sample SAMN07256343, study PRJNA390944) | subsurface metagenome | isolation source: Methane hydrate marine sediment | place: Pacific Ocean: Eastern North Pacific, ODP site 1244 | collected 2002
CATAGCCAGGGATGCTAAGGCACCCCTCCGTCACTTCCCGCTCCCCAGCACGTTTCACTATTTCAGGATTGATAACAGCAACAGGCTCCTCACCTGGCATCTGGAGCACCACAACTCGGAGAGACACCCCGACCTGAGGAGCAGCTAACCCCACACCCTTTGTCTGCTGCATTGTCTCCACCATATCGTCAATTAGCCGCTGAATTGAGCTATCAATGGTTGGCACTCTTCTGGCTTTTTGCCTCAATACAGAATCATCACGAGGGTGATGCAGTGCCCGAATTGCCATAGTGCTGCTCCTTTTCCACATCAGTTACCAAGGCATTAATGTTAGCAGATTTGAGTGTTGCTGTCTATGGTTGAGCTAGTTGCTACAACCTGAAGTTGAGAGAAATATCACTGCTCCCTAATAAGAATAAGCTGTTGACGCCAGTAAGGTTTAGGCTTTATTTGCTGTTAAAAATAAATTATGCTAGCATAATGGAAAAGAGCTAAAAGCAAGTCGGGGTGTAGCGCAGCCAGGTAGCGCACCTGAATGGGGTTCAGGTGGTCGCCGGTTCGAATCCGGCCACCCCGAGACTAGATTGGGTATTTACCGGCATCTTCGGTGGAGTTTGGCGACATTTTGGCGACATTTTCAGCGCTTGTGGCTGTCAGCAAATCATCAAAGCGTTGAGCAGCTGCTTCCTGCAATCCACCTATTACATGAGAATAGGTATCCAGCGTCACCCTAATACTTGAATGCCCTAGTCTCTCCTGGACTACTTTGGGATGCACACCTGCTTGCAACAGCAAAGTGGCATGAGTGTGTCTCAGGTCATGTAGACGGATATGAGGAAGGCCTACTCTCCGAATAATCTTATTAAACGTATGGCTAACTGTACTCGGGTCCAGGGGGGTACCATCCGGGTGAGCAAATGCAAAGTCTTCGTCAGTCAATGGCTCCCCCAGTAAAGCCCGCTGTCTCTCTTGTGCAGCTCTGTGCTGACGCAGCACTAATCCTAAGCTGGGTGAAAAAGCGATTCGGCGTCGGCTGTGACGGGTTTTAGGCTCTTTTATTGTGTCTATTACTTTGCCATCTTTATCAGTATCAGTACCCCCAGCAAAATTGCGTACCACTTTACCCGACTCGGTTAAAGGGCCTCCAATAGCCACACCCAAAAAATCCAAGGCCAAGTACTTAACTCGGTCAATGACCGCAGGGGAAAGTTCTTCGTAACTTAGCTTATTACAGAAATCTACCATGCTTTGAGTAGCACCCGTCATCTGTCACGTACCTTGCTTAACTAAAGTTATTTAAATGATATCATTATACTGGGACTTAATCTATTTCCTACCTACAAGCAGAGGGAAAGAAATGGGAAAAACTTACGGAGCCGGCTTCCTGCCTCATTTCTTCCTTCTTGGAGACAAGTTCGGCAAAGTTTACCACGTCCTTAGCTTGTTTGTAGTTCATCTCGTCTATCATCTTGCCCTCGAAAGATACAGCACCCAGCCCTTTGGCCTGTGCTGCCTCAAAAGCTTCGACCACCCTATTTGCATACTTAACCTCATCTGATGACGGTGAAAATACCTTATTCACCGGCTCTATCTGTGTTGGGTGAACAAGCAGCTTGCCTTTAAATCCTAGCTGGAAAGCCAACCTTATCTCCTGTCCAAAGGCTTCTTTATCAGTCAGAAGTCCGAAGAACACGGTATCTATAGCCGGAACTCGACTAGCAACACTGGCGTTAACTATTTGAGAGCGAGCGTATAAGAGCTCAGTTTGCTCAGGAGACAGCGAGGCAACGCTTCGCCCTAAATCTCTATAGTAATCGCCAGATCCAAACGCAACAGCAATGACCCGTTTACTTACCGAGGCTATCTCATAAACATTTACTACACCCTTAGCTGACTCAATTAACGGGATTATCTTGATGGCCCCTGACTCCAGGCCTGAAGCCTCTTCAGCCTCCCCCATCATTTTGTCTAGTTCTTCTATATCAGACTTAGTCTCAGCCTTTGCCAGCATTATTCCATCCAAGCCCTCAACTACAACAGACTGCAAGTCTTCAGCGGTTAAGTTGGTAGTGAGAGCATTGACTCGCACAAAGACATAAGCACCCCCGAATTTAACCCCTTTTATAGAATCCCTAATCATGATTCTTGCCGTTGGTTTGTCCGGCAGGGGCACTGCATCCTCTAAGTCCAATATGATGGCATCTGCTGCTAGGGTTGCCGCCTTAGTAATCATTCTCATACTGTTACCGGGAACAAAAAGTATAGACCTCAAAACCATCATTGTAGCTCACCTACCTTCAGGATCTCTGTCAACGTGGTTGCGATCTCTTGCGGATGTTCAACAACACGTGCACCGACCTTGATCAAAGCTTCCACTTTGCTTTCAGCAGTACCTCTACCACCCTCAATTATGGCGCTGGCATGAGAAAATCTCATCCCTGTCGGAAGAGTTCTACCCGCGATGTAAGCGACCAGAGGTTTAGTAAACCCACCTTGGCTGATCACTTCTGCGGCCTCCTCTTCAGCTACAGTACCGATCTCACCAAATAGAACTACAGCTTCTGTTTCCTCGTCAGCTTCAAAAAGAGGAAGTATCTCGGCGAAGCTTGACCCTACGATCGGTTCAGATCCAACATGCATTGCTGTGGTAATTCCGATACCTACTCTAGTTAGACTCCAAACTACAGTACTGGTCTGTCCCCCACTCCGTGACATCACACCGACTGGCCCAGGCTTAAAAATCTCCCTAGCGAATTCTTCGGTTCCACCAAGCCAGCCCATGGCTGCTTTACCAGCACTAAGTAAACCAAGGGAACCGGGGCCAAGTATACGAGCCCCTTCCCTGCGAGCCATAGCTATCATCTCCAAGCTGTCATGCAATGGCACACGCTCTGCAGGAACAACCACGAAGCTTACCCCAGCTTCTATGGCCTCAATTACCGCCTTTTTAACCTGTGGCCCTGGCACAAAGGTTACGCTAGCGTCTACTGGGCCAAATTCTTCAGCAGCTTCCTTCACGCTATTAAACACCGGCACTCCCCACACTTCACTACCACCACGACCTGGAGATACCCCCGCTAACACCTTGGTACCGTACTCAAGCATAAATCTCGTTCTGGCACTTCCTTCTCGACCAGTGATTCCCTGAATTAGCACTTTAGTATTTTCACTGATAAGTATCGCCATATCCCGCTTATACCTCCCATACTAGCTAAGCTCAATTTTGTATCGGTATGCCTCTAACCCAAACATGTCGAGAATAATGTTTAGGCCCCGGTTGCCGTAGGTTTTACAGTAAAGCTCGCAGGTCAAATCTTCAATGCAACGTTTATTAGCGTCCTCACTGATTAATACGGGTTTACCATCTTCAACCCTCAGTATCGCCCTGCCGAACAGGCTACACGCCTTGACGCAGGCATAGTTTTCGCAGTCCTTGCACTTTTCGTAATCAATGGTAACCTTACCGGTGATAAAGGGGAATTCATAAATTGCCATCCTAATTATGACTCCTCCTTGCGTCTATACTCCCTGGTCAGCTTTTTCATACGCTCGGCTATGTAATCAACATTGTAGACATATTCCCGCCCGTATATCTCAATCCTGGCGGGGAGACCCTTGAGTCCCTCGCCAAGTATTTCCAGGGATTCCGCCTCCTTATTCCCGGCTATCAGAATTATTACCGGGAAGTTCGGCCGGCTTGGTAACTCTTCTCTCAAAGCCCTAACCAGGGCATGGGCATGATGCCACTGCTCCTGATTAGCGATACAAGCCCCCATTAATATATAGCCATCGATGTTGGGCTGGGAGAAAATAATCTTAACGACACGATACACCTTGGCGGCGGTGGGGTTGCCACTGGTGTCGGCATAGTCGGCTAGCTTGAGCCCATGGCGTATTAAGGCATCAGCCCCCAGCATAGCGCCACCCCCACCAATACCGTGGAAACCAACCACGCCCTCTCCCGGCCCGAAGTCCCGAGCCATCTGAACGAAGTAGCCCACCCCACGGTAATCTTTTCTCTCTACCTCCCAGGCAAGCCGCTCAAGTTTGGTGGGCGCCCGACCAATATCACGGGGGTAATCTATCTCAAGCTCCGGGTGCTTAAATACCGAAGCTTCATCGATTACGATATGACAATCGGCGGCATAAACCTTACCCCCCTCAGTCAAGACTATCGGGTTAACTTCAACACTTCGAGCACTATATTTTCTAAATACCTCATATAGCCCATAAACCAGTTTACTCAGTGGCTCAAGCAAGGGTGGTGAAACACCAAGCTTGGCGATTAAGTCGCTGGTATCTTCAGTCGTTACTCCCCGGAGGATGTCAACGTTCATACTGACTACTTTCTCCGGGAACTTAGCGGCGATTTCCTCGATACCAGTGCCACCTTTTGTGCTGAACATCAAAACCGGCCCCTTAACCCTCCAAGAGTCGTTTACCACTACACTGGCATAAAATTCCCCTTTAACACAAAGCTTTTCCTCCACCAGAACCTTTTCTACTTTGAGCCCTTTGATATCTTTAGCGAGTATCTCTTCGGCTGCCTTCCCCCCCTCACCGGCACTATCGGCAAACCTTATGCCGCCAGCCTGAAAGCGCCCGGTAACCCCAACCTGGGCTTTAATCGCTACCGGTTTTCCCAATCTGCCCGTTATCTTACGCACCTCATCAGGCGTAGCAGCAACTTCACCTTCAGGCACCGGTATGCCACTCTCTCTCAGCAACTTTTTCCCCTGATATTCATGAAGTTTTGGCACTAAGCTTACCTCCTTTTAGGGTCTCCTCAATCAGCGGGAGATAACCTTTTTCGCCATCGGTAGCCTCCTGCATTACTTATACTTTCAATCCCTTTAAGATGTCCCGGGCAATGGTGCTTCTCTGGAGCTCCAGAGCCAGCTCAGTAGTGCTAGTGGCTAAGACGTTACGGCATAGTCTTTCCATAGGTAGCCCGGCAATATAGGGTGGCCCCCCGAAAATATGAGCCACCTTATCAGCGACATTATGTACCATATCAGTAGCGAATAGCTTCACCATAGCCGCTTCGCTGCGGATAGGCTCTCCATTATCGGCTTTAGCGGCGGCTTCATAAACCATCAGTCGGCAGGCATGAACCAAAACCGCGATATCAACCAATGCCGCTTCGATGTTAGTTCGCTTGGCAATAACTTGCCCGAATGACTCGAAGGATTGGACTTGGGTAGCTGATTCCTCAAGTAATCTCTGGGCAACCCCCACGCATCTGGCACCTCTTACTACTCGTCTTGAGGGAAGCCATTTCTTACCCAAATGGAAAGCCCCGCCCGCTTCTCCAAGTATATTCTCCTCGGATACCGAGCACTGCTTAAAGGTCAACAGTAAAGGTTCTCTCAGCTGAGTCTGCCAGCCCATCTTTTCCTCCCCACCACTCACATTAAAACCAGGCGTATCCCTATCTACCAGAAAGCAGGTTACATCCCTTTTGCTTCCTGCCTCGCCGGTGGTCGCAAAAACAAGGGCAAAATAGTCTTCCCCAGCTCTGGAGAGCGATAGCTTTTGACCATTCAGGAGATAGCAACCGTTTTCCCTGTCGGCTCTCATCTCCAATTTGGAGACGCTAGCTCCCTTCCCGGGCTCCATCAGGGCGAGATAAACATATTTTTGCCGGTTAAGTGCCGGCAGGAAGTACCTTTCCTTCTGTTCGGCATTACACTCAAAGAGAATGGGGGTAACATCCCCGAAACTAAAGGGCACGATTGTCTGTGCCAGCTCTTCCTCAACCAGACAGCTGCAGAGAGTCCCCAGTCCGGCACCTCCAACCTCCTCCGGTATGTTTATCCCCCACAGCCCTATCTCGTTAGCCATCTTAACCAGTCTTTCCTCGGTCTCTGCGGGTAGAGCTAGTTGGGCGTCGCTCAGGTCGGCAGCCCGTCCCAGGATGTCCCTTTCCAGAGGTTTCAACTGGTCATTAACAAAGTCTCTTACCAGACTCTGCACCATTTTTAGGTCTTGCGGTATCTCAAAATCCATTCTAGTATCTCTTATCGAATAATTTAGGTTTGACTCAGGGCTTCTTCCAGAAACAGGTCTAAATCAGGCTCACCTTCGTCGCCAATTCGCTGCTCCAGACGAGACATAACCTCTAACATGCGGTGATTGACGACATAGTGCTTGATAGTAGTATCCACCTGAGGACAGACCAGGATACAGGCGTCACACTGGTCGCAGTCCTCACCGACTATACTCTCCAGAGCCATTGAGGTACGTTGCTCCGTCTTCTCTCGACGCGAGGGCTCGCGCGACAAAAAGGGGCAGATATCAATACAATTACCACAGCCTAAACACTCCTTGTGACCACTAATGTCTTCCATTATGTTAAGCGCGTGTCCCGGACTGAACCCACTGGAGAGGAGACGACAGCGGGCGACGGGTGGGCTCTTAGTATTTAGTATCTCGTTCAGAATACCTTCAATCTCTTTGGTATTGATTTGGATACGTAGTGGCATATCGTTCTCCCAAAATCCTAGGCCATTTTTATCTGACCGGTAGTTAATGTCTGTTTGGCGTAATCAGTTAGGTAATCTTGTGGCTGTCTAGCATAATTGGGCAGCAGCATTGGCGAGATTGGCCGAAGTTCAGCCAGACCAGCCTCCCTAAGCTCTTTCTGCCACCTGCGCACATGCTCTAGTGTCAGCGTGCCCAGCTTGGCCTCCTTAGCATATTGAGCCGCGGCTCGGCCGGCTCGCCTCCCAAAAACAAATATATCCAGCGTTGAGTTACCGGCAAGCCTATTCCAACCATGCACGCCTCCTTCACATTCGCCAGCGGCAAACAGCCCCGGTATGATAGTAGCCCCCTCAGTGTTAATCTTAATGCCTCCATTTTGGTAGTGCAGGGTGGGGTAGACTAGTATCGGCTCTTTAGTGACATCGATGTTGAAGCGGCTAAACTGGCGAACCATGGCCGGTAGTTCACGAGCTATGGTGCCTCCACCTCCTATAATGTCAATCATGGGTGAATCAAGCCACACCCCAACCTCCCCAGTGGGTGTCACTATACCTCGGTCACGCTCTCTACACTCTCGTATGTTGGCTGAGGCAACGACGTCTCGTGTTTCTAAGGGATGGATGAACTGCTCTCCCTCAATATTGACCAGTTGAGCTCCGAGACCACGCACCTTTTCCGTGACCAATTGCCCCAGAATCTGCACCGGATAGGCAGCCCCGGTGGGGTGGTATTGCATCGTATCCACAAAAATTAGCTCCGCTCCCACCCGGTATGCCAATACTAATCCATCAGCGGTAGCCCCGTAGTGATTGGTAGTAGGAAAACCCTGAATATGGAGACATCCCGCACCACCAGTAGCCATAACCACCGCTCTAGCTCGCACCAAGGTGAGTTGGCCCGTCTCCAGATTTACCAGTATAGCCCCAGCTACTTGCCCTCTATCATCCATCACTAGCTCTATTGCTGGCGAGAATTCCAGATAATCTATACACCGGTTCCGCACCTCATCACGCAGGACACGCATTTCCTCAAGACCGGTATAATCCCCCGCAGCGTGCATTCTCTTTCTAGCCTGGCCGCCTAAAGGAAGTTCGCGCATTGAGCCATCGGGATTCTTATCCCAATTGACACCTAAACGTTCCAGCCACTCAATCACTAAGGGACCATCCTTTACCAGTGTCTCCACCAGTTCGGGTACATTGGCAAAGCGGCCGCCACCCATGGTATCCAGGTAATGAATACTTGGGGAGTCATTAGGTCTATCCGCAGCCTGAGTCCCAGCTTGAGCACCCACGGTATTGGCATCACCGAGACGTAGCTTGGTTACCAAGAGGACATTAGCCCCGTTTTCCTGAGCCAGGAGTGCCGCTGAAGCTCCAGCGCCACCACAACCAATCACCAGGACATCCACATCATAATCAATCTCATTAAGGTTAATTTTACCCGGGTCAATACGGCTATTCCCCTCCAGCAAATCAGCCAGCTCGGTCGGGGTAGGCTCCCCCTTATTCGACCCCACTAAGAGCTCACGCATACCTTCCGTGACAAAGTCAGGGTGAAATTCGTGTAACAAAACCGTTTTTTCCTTATCGGTAATGCGAGGAAATGTTTCTTTTAGCCGCCTCTCTCTATTAGCTTCTACTTTTCGGATACTTTCTTCCATATACGCCGGATACATTTTACTTGCCCTTTCCCTCAGATTATTTTGTGTAGGCCGGTTCTATATCACGTTCCGCATAGCGGCGGCGAAGCTCATCCTCGCTCATCCTCTTTAATTCTTCTAATTCAGTATCAAATTTACCCGCCTCTATTTCGGCTAGCCTATCCTCCAGGTGCTTGGAGGTAGGTGCTAGATAGCGCCCATACAGGCGCCGACACAGTAAGGCAATATTATAGGGCACCAACCCCTGCGGACATCTGGCGGCACACAAGCCGCACATCACACAGTCAAAGGACTTGTTAGCCACCTCACTAATATCACCCCTTAAGGCATCAGACATGAACCACATCACCTCAAGCTCTTGGGGACAGGTCTTGGTGCAGGTATTACAGCCAAAACACTTAACTAGGTCAGGATAGAGGGTTAGTACCTGCTCACCAGTAGCTTCAATCTCATCCAGATTGTAAAGCGCCTTGGCCGACGGGAAGAACGGTATCTGCACCAGAAACATATCCGGCTCAACAGTCTTCTGGCAGGCAAGGTCATATCTTAGCTGAGGGTCATTCTTAAAATTGTAAATAGTAGCACAGGCACCACAGAATCCAGCCCGGCACCCACAGCCGCGAATTAACCGATATCCACAATACTCCAGCGCCGTCATGATGGTAAGCCCTTCGGGAACCTGGTAATGCTTACCCATAATGTAAATGTCAACCAAGCGAACCTTTTGCACTGCTGTCTCCTGCTTAGCCATCTCATTACCTCTTTTTATACTTACTACGTTACGTCGACAACTGCTAAGTTTTATACTTACTTCGCTACGTCAACGACTTTGGAAGTCTATTTACTCACTCCTGAATATCGAGCACGCTAAAACCAGCTCGGAGGATTGGAATTAACCAAGCCAACAATCACCTTTGAAGGCTTCATGTCTATATACACATAAGCACCGTTATCCCCCAACCTCGCACGCTGGACACATGGGAAACCCCCTTGCTCTAAAAGGCTTACACTCTTACTAACATCATCGACTAGAAAATTGAAGTGATGGAGGCCTTCTCCCCTCTCCATGATGAAATCGTTGTAAATTGAATCGCCGGCAATAGGCTGAATAAGCTCAAGTTGAACTCCACCAACCCATGTGAAAGCTAATCTTGCCTTTGCCTGAGCTGGTCGTCCATGATATTCGTAATCGTAAACTAGTGACGGTTCCCATGAATAGATTTCCCAGGGACCAATACCGAAAATATTCCAGTAGTCTTCCACACTCTTCTGTAAGTCCTTAACCACAAGGGAAACCTGATTAATGGCTGAAACCTTAGCCTTAGCCGGACTTTCCTGTCCCGTGACCGGATAACGAATAGGCTCTACACCCCTATTATCAGCTACAGTCTTTGCTAAGTCCCCCTCCTCCGGCATCCAGATTTTCCCCAGAGCTAGACTGAAGAGAACCGAAATATCAGGTGTACCGGCTCCTTTTTGCTGACACCAAATCTTAAAATACAAGTTAGCTAAAGACTGTTGCCTATCCTGTAGCCATCACGAGTCGCCTCTCCAACCTTACGCGCCTCGACACAGTCGCCTATCAAATATACCTCATTAACCTTGCTCTTAAGTTCTTCGTAGAGTTTAGTTTGAGATACCAACCCCATAGCCAGTACTACCTTATCTCCTTCCACACTAACCAGTTTCTGGCCATGGTCAATAGCAATAACACCATTATCTGTAACCTCTGTGATCCTCAAGTTGGTTAACATTTCAACGCCACTATCGATGAGCCCGGTTATGAGTGCCCCCTTAGCCCTTTCCGGCACGTCGATAGCTATTTCCGGCAGCATTTCTACTATAATTACCTTCTTCCCCTGCTGAGCAAGGTGCCAGGCTACTTCGCAGCCAATGAAGCCACCTCCGCCCACAATAGTCTTGTTCCCAGCCTCGGTCTTACCCAGCAGTATGTCAATAGCCGTGGTTACCATCGGCTTGTCAATACCAGAAACATCTGGACAGTAAGCAATAGAGCCAGTGGCTATAATCAGGGCATCCAGTTTGACATCGTCCACGATTTGCGAGGTGACTTCCTTACCCAGCTCTACTTTGACCCCGAGTTTCTTAATCTGACCTATCAGCCAGTCTTTATAATTTCTAAGGTCTTCTTTAAAGACTGGCACTGTCGCCTCTACTAAATGTCCGCCTAATTCCCTATTCTTCTCATATAGCGTGACATCGTGTCCTCTCGAAGCCAAGACCCTGGCTGCCTCCATCCCCGCTGGTCCGCCACCAGCAATGAGTACCCTCTTACGCCTCTGAGCCGGTCTTATTTCATAGCTTTCAAAGCCAACTTCAGCATTAACTGAGCACCTTATGCCCAGTCCATAAAGCTGTCTCTCAATACACATGTCGTTGCACCTTATGCAGGGTCGGATGTTTTCCGGTTCACCCCTGGCCAGTTTTTTGGCTAATTCAGGGTCAGCCAGTAGAGCTCTACCCATAGCAATAAAATCGGCCTTTCCTTGCTGTAGGATTTCCTCCCCCATGTCAGGCGTAATGGCACCAACGGTAATGACCGGCAGGCTGACGACTTTCTTGATTTGTTCAGCATAGTCGACTAGCTGACCACCAGGAGCATATAGCGATGCCAGTCCACTAACACTGGTCATGCGAGGATTAAGTGTCGCCTCATAGATTCCCGCCGTAATGTGTAAAGCGTCTACACCAACAGCCTGCAGCTTACGGGCAATCTCCTTAGATTCGCTAATTTCCAGCCCGCCATCCACAAGGTCGGTGGCATTCATCCTCATTATGATGGGAAAATCATTACCGACCACTTCCTTTGCTCTCTGAACGATTTCCAGAGCAAAGGTCATTCTGCCACTCAGGTCACCACCATATTTGTCCGTCCTTCGATTCGTAAGGGGAGAAAGGAACTGGCTAACAATATATCCATGAGCCCCATGTATCTCTACAGCATCGAACCTTGCCTGCTTAGCTCTGGCGGCTGCCTGAACAAAGGTCTCTACCAACTCAGCAACTTCTTCCGTAGTCAATTCCTTGGGAAATCCTCCCAAGGTAGGGCAGGGTATAGCTGAAGGCGCGACTACTGGCATACCAGTAGTTGAGGTGTCGGTCTGCCTTCCGCAATGGATTATTTGTATTGCTGCTCTACACCCCCACTCTTTAATTGCCTCAGCTAGGTCATTAAGTCCCGCGATACATTTATCGTCATATATGCCCAACTGCCGCTGCCAGCCCTTACCAGCTGGATGAATATAGGCTGCCTCAACTATTATCAATCCTACCCCACCCCTCGCCCGGGCGATATAGTGGTCTATTAGCTGCCTAGTAGCAATACCGTCAGGCGTGGCATAGTTTCTAACCATAGGTGGCATTACAATCCTATTCCCAATCTTCATCCTACCTATTATTCCTGGGCTCAACAGCTTTTCAAAATCTCGTGCCATGTTTACCGTACTTTTATATATCCTTCCACCCTTTTTAAGTCAGTTGCCAGAACGTTCCCACCCACACCTTTTTAGTACTAAGATCATACTCACGTAACTGAGCTACCCACACGACATCACAACCGACTTCAGCATTAGTGCTTTTTGTTCGTCAGAAGTTAGCGAAGTCGGTAACAATCATCCCTCGCTTAATTCCGGGAGCCCTAGACAACAAGCGCCAAGGAGACAACAATAGGATTATTATGCCAACTCCGTACATAATACAGAGAAGATGGAGTTATCCTATACTGACCCGGCTCTTCTATACCCTTTCCTCGATTTCAACAGCGAAACCGCCGGCCCCATCGCCAAAGTGAGCCCAGCGTCTTCCCTCATAGCTATGACTGGCGTAACAACGGAGACCGCGCCCTTTTAGCGTCTCAGTCACTTTTTCCCAATTGTCAACACTTATGCATATGTGCTGTATTACGTCTCGGTTCTGTTTGAGATGCCACCACCAGTGCGGATAATTCATACGTAGGACCCCATCCTCGTCGAGACACTCAGAGATATGCAGTAATTGTCCAAATAAGTAACAATTGGCCATGTGTAAGCTAAATGGCGCCCCTATCTTCATCCTATCCTCATCAGTGTACCCCGGGTGGTAGTCCAAGGTTTGAAACTCAGTAATACCCCAGTATTTTTTGAGGTATCTCTGGATCTCTTCTATATCACTAACAAAAACACCCAAGTGGTTAAGGGAAGGGTTAGCTATATCATCGAGATCGGTATGTCCTATATTTCCTTTCACATTGGTGACTGCAACTTCATCTCCCATTTTAATAACTCCTTTTTATTGCTCCCCTACGACACAACCCCCGCTACCAAAAAGTCCTTTCTACGGAGATAAGGCTACTTTCTGATTTTCGTTAAGTTTCAATTAGGCTCTCCCACTCAGGACAAATCCTAAAAACTAAGGACTTTGGGCATCCCGCCGGGATTTCATCATGGTATCACCTCTTTTCGACTTACTTCGAGTGCCTTACCAGTATTTAATCATTCTCTCTCATATGCAATTAAAATTTGTTAACACCTTGAAAACTTAATAGTCCCAGAAGCCGGGGCCATCATATTTCAGCAACATCTGGCCAAGTTCAATTGCCTTAGGGGTTGCCTGAGCATACAGTCCTTTACGGCTAATCCAGCTGGAACCAGCTTGCTTGAACGCCACCAGTGTTTCCGCCATCTTTACAGTAGCCCCCAGTACGTCCATCACGGGAACCCCGTCCACCTCAGTGAGACCATTGGGATATTCCTTTTCAGCACCAGGAGCCAGGCGTAAGGCCGTAGTAATTGCCGTACAGCCTGGAATAAGGACATCGGCACCATCAGCTATGAGCTCCCTAGCTACCTGTATAAAAGCCTCAATCTCATGGTGAGCATCTGTAAAAGCCATCTCCTGCTCTTCAGCGGTTTCGGGAATAGGTCGGGGACGCACGGCTCGTTCCTGCAAACCATACCTACCTATGTTCTCTTCATAATCATAAATGGCCTCGGCAGAGATGGTAACTATTCCAAACTTGGCTCCCATCATGGTCGCCAGGAGCATTGACGACTCAGCCGGGCCTACCACCGGAATATTTACCGCCTGCCTTACATCTCTCAAAATAGGATCGAAATAGCAACCCATAATCACTGCGTCAAAACCATCCGTCTCCGCCTGGACAGCTGCGTGGAAAGCCTCCCCATCATTTAAGTGGTGAATATAAGTATAGAAAAAAGATTCCAAACCGGTTATTCCCCGCCTCGGGATACGGAAAGTGAGCTCGGTATCCTTTTGTTTAACCAGATTCATGTTCCGGCGCATCAGATCAGCCGCTCTCTTATTATCCACGCTATTATCTTTGGCAGCTACAGCCTGAAGCACAACGATTCTCACTTTCCTTCACCCCCTCCTTAATTCAGCCTCTCGATAAACACAACCCTTATATAACCCATCAGCTGGTCAGAAATAAGCCATTATCGTCTTCGAACTCGACCACCCAGTTTTATATATAAATGACACCAGTCAACAGGTTGTTGCCTGGCCTACGGAACACGAGATGTCATGCCTCCATCAATATTCACATATTGACCGGTGATAAAAGAAGAGGCATTAGAAGCTAAAAACAGGGCGAGTTGAGCAACCTCCTCCGGGTCACCAAACCTACCCATCGGTATCGCAGCACGAAATTGCTTCACAAACTTTGGGTCCATCCCCGCACACATTGGGGTATTGATAGTACCAGGGTTAGTAGAGTTACCCCGAATGTTCTGAGTAGCGAATTCAATCGCGGTTGCCCTTGATAAGGCGAGCACCCCCCCTTTAGCGGCAGTATAGACTGGTATATTGGCTACACCTCTCAGCGCAGCCTGGGAAGCAGTGTTGATGATTGAACCGCCCCCGCTTTTAAGCATCTCAGGAATAGCATACTTCATCCCGAGCCAGACACCCTCTAGATTAATGGCGATAACTTTTTCGAAGTGCTCCTCCGTACAATCTACTGTACTATCCCTTTCATCAAAAATAGCAGCATTATTATAGAGGATGTCCAATCGCCCATAGGTATCTACGGTTGTCTTGACCATATTTTTGACATCATCGGCTTGGGAGACATCAGCCTTAATAAATATAGCCTCGCTACCAGCCTGCTTAATCATCTTGACCGTCTCCTCTCCTGCTTCAGCAGTCCGACAATTGACAACCACTTTTGCTTGGCAGGGCACTACTTCAGACTACAATCAAGGCACCCTATCGGACCAAGACACGCAGTGGGGTGGGATACTCTGCCCGAATTTCCCCAGTGCCCTGCCAACACTAGGCTACTCCATCACATCTAAGTAACCCTCAAACTCTATCTCATAACTACCTAAACGTAGCATAACCTCCGTAGGGTCAGTAACCCAAAAACTCCATCCGGTCTGCCACGGTAGGAGTGGGAAGCAAATCGGAGGTGTCGTAAGGCACCAGATCGATATAGGGTGTACCTTGCAACATAACGAGCCCCCACGTCTCAATGTTCCCACTCGCCAGCTCAGCATCCAGTTTCTCCTTGGTGACAACAATCAGGGGCAGCAGTACCTCTCTAGAACAGAAATCGGTGACCGGCTTGCCAATGACCACTTCCCAGAGCATTGCCTTCATGGCGAAGTCAATCAGTCGGCCAGGGCTGTTGTGGGCAACACCAGTAACCTTACCCTCGAGAATAAGCTGAGTCGTGCTATCGTCAGAATTGCAACCAAAAATCCCAATCTCCACTGGGTCAATTCCTATCGCCGCCAACCCTTCGCAAGCCCCCATCAACATACCGCCTGGAGCGTAGACACCGTTCAACTCAGGGTCGGCGGTGAAGGCATCCATTACCGCGTTGGCACACAACTCATCTGACCACGCACAATCGGGGCCAATAACCAGTTCAACATCGCGGCCTTCGAACGCGCTCAAGACTCCCTCCTCGCGGTGCCAGTGATTGGCAAAGGTAAGCGCGCCACAGCACTCAAACACCTTGCCAGGGATACCCTTGGCTTCATAGTACTCTACGGCATACTCACCAGCCACTCGTCCCATCTGCACTTGGTCATAAGTAACCGCCATTTGCATCCCGGCGACCTTGACAATATTGTCATAGTTATACACCGGAATGCCGGCAGTAATAAGCCCTTCAATGCCAGGAGCAATGGCAACCTCGTCGATAACGGTAAATGTCAAGCCATCAATATCCTTGACTATGAAGTCTTCAAGGTCAGCCAGCTGCTTGGTGATATCCATGTTAGCATCAAGTGAGGTGTATCGGGCACCAGACCTACCGATGAAGCTCTCAAATAACTGGTAAGCAAAGACACACCAGGGATTGTAGAGGAAATGCATCGACTGGCCAAAGTAATAGGGTGTGCCGTCAGGCTTTATGGCCAGGTCCGCATAAACAAACTCCTCTTCTGGTGGTGCTGGAGGTGGTGTCACTGGTGGTTCTACCGGTGGCGGTGTTACTGGTGGCGTTACTGGTGGTGTTACTGGCGGTGGGGTCACTGGTGGTGTTACTGGCCCTGGCATACAGCCAAGGAGTAGAGCAACTACTATAGCTACCGCCATTAACGGTACAACAAACTTTTTCATGTTTGCCTCCTTACTTTAAGATTTTTTGTCATCTAACATCTAAACACATCCTCTTATCTTACCAATAGGCAACACCTCCTTCCTTATTATTAGACCAAAGCTATTCTGGCTACGCTCCTCAAAAACTGTGTCTTTACACGACTTACTTCTCAGATACACTCTGGTCTACCCCCAACCCACACTGGTAACCTTTTTAGCAAATCAACGTCTACGTATATAATCAATAGCCACGGCGATTATTATTATAACCCCCTTGACAACACCCTGCAAAGCGGGGTCTACATTCAATATGTTCATGCCGTTACTAACAGTTCCGAGTATCAAAACCCCTATTAGGGCGCCGATAATAGTACCTCTACCACCCATTAGGCTGACGCCGCCAATAACAGTGGCAGCTATGCTGTCTATCTCAAGACCACTGGCGGCAGCCAGTGATGCCGACCCCAAACGCCCCATTATTATCATACCGGCCATCGCAGCGCAAAAACCGGAAATAACATACATAAGAAGCAACATATTCCTCACATTTATGCCGCAGAGCCAGGCGCTTACTGGGTTACCACCAACGGCATAGACGGCACGCCCAAAACTAGTGTGGTGCAGAACGAAATAGGCAATCACCACCGCCGCACCAAAAATAACAATCGGTACCGGTACTCCAGCGATATGTCCCTTCCCTATGAAATTCACCAAGTCTGGTAGATTGCCAATAGTCTCTCCGTGGCTAACTATAAAACCAAGCCCCATGGTTACCCGCCACATAGCCAGGGTCACTATCAAGCCCGGCATACCAACCCGGGAGACCATGACACCATTAAATAATCCCACACCAAGCCCTACTAGAATCAGAACACCGATACCCAGGGCTGGGTTGGTGACGTTAGCCGCTAGGGGTTCATAGAACAAGGTATATTCGGATACACCCCGCATCAGCGAGGCACCGCAAATCATTGCCAGAAGTGACAGCCCACCAACCGAGACATCGATGCCACCCGTCAAAATGACAAAGGTCTGGCCTATGGCGGCCATACCCCTAGTCGAACTTTGCAAGATAATGTTAACTATATTACGTCTAGTAACCGCCAACCCCCCACTCAGAACACCCATAACAGCTACTATGGCCGCCAAAACAATAGCGAGGACACCATTTTCATGCCTGATAATACCCCGCGCAATGTCTTTCACCCTGCTACTGGGAGATACCGGTTTCTCTACATTAGCCATAACTATACTTCACTCCAACGGATCTGCCTGCGCTTAAACACTCCACAAGACAAACCTGACGACTCCTCTCTTACCTTCACCTTAATCGCTTAAACCCATACTTATTCCGCCTACCTAAATTATAAATCCACCCCGGTGCCGATGTAAATATCGGCACCGGGGCTTCTAGAGTAAAAAATGAAGAAGGACTCAAAGTTAACTTGTGCTTTGGGTCGTCCTCTGAGCCCCTTTTTGCTTGACTTATCTTCACGATTACTTTACAATAAGAACAGTTACGCATTCTCTGTTCTCATCCCCAGAAAGCCCTGTTGCCCCAGGTCTTTTCCTATTTAGCTTTCACTCTTTCTTCTCGCTCAATCTTCTCCTCTATGGCAGTCTCAATCCACCTACCGAGTATTTTACCCTCCTCAATAGCTTTCTGATGTGACTTTTGCAGAATTCTGGGCTTGATCTTAATACTTCTTGGCTCTCTAACCTCGTCATTCCTCATACAAATCTCTAAATCGTTCTACCTTACTACTAAATAATATTTTTGTCAAGACCTCCTTTTTCCTTAACTTATCTCTGGGATTGGGCTAGAATTAAAACAAGTATATAATACTGTTTCCATTTTCACTTCCCAAAAGACCTGTGGCGGCAGGTCTTTTCTATTTTTGCTGTATTTCCTAAAAAACTTTATAAAGGAGTTAAAAACTATCTGAAGTTAAACGACAAGTACCTCAAGGAAGGCGATGCCCTATTGGAGAAGGCTGATTATGTCCAGGCCTCAGAGAAGTTCTGGGGAGCGGCTGCTGAAGTCATAAAAGCTATTGCTGCCAAGAGAGAAGTCGATATTAGGTCTCACGGTGAGATATACCGCTTTATAACCATACTGAGTAAAGAACTGAATGATAGCGAGCTCCTGAGGTGTTTCGGCCCTGCCGGCACCCTTCACCAGAATTTCTACGAGAACTAGCTCACCCCTAGCTTTTTAGCGATTTGGCGATAGGGATAACCTTGGCTCTTGAGCTCCCTTATCTCATTGACTTTTTCTCCTGTTAGGCGTTTGCCTCTCATATGCGTTCGTGTTCGTTCGTTCTTTATTTTACCAGCTCCAGCACCATTGTGCTATAATGGGATTGGTGACGATAACCTCCTGCGGGGTGCTGTTCTAGTCGCTGGGCAAGTTGGGCGTTCGCACAAACAGCTTGCCTTTTTATTTTGGCTGACAGCGCAAAACGCTTGCCTCAGCCGAAGACCCCATCCTCAGCGGTTAACGGTATAGCACCTCACTGACCCTCAGACGAGGCAGCCAAGACAAGACTATCTAAATTTTTGTCATGTCTTGACCTTAGACCGCTCGCAGAGACCGTACTCGGACTTTCCAGACGTCTGGAGGGAAAAAGAGAGAAGGAGAAAGGAGACTGTCTTGGAGCACCTCACAGAGCAGAAAAAGAGAGCCCCTCACGGAGACCCTCTGAAGAGCCCTCTGTCTGACTCCCTGTCGCCGACGTCTTTCAGCTCCTAAAGGAACCCTGGACGTTTACCTGCGACCAATGTGGTACAAGCTTTGATGGTGAAGTTATGCCCGAAGGCAATGTACGTTCCGTCATAATGTGCAGTTCCGCTTTGCTCCACAGGGTGAGTCTAATCGTTGGCCTCAGGCACTTGCCTTAGGCTAACCGGGAGCATCGGCCATAACGCAGTCTTTAGTGACTTGTCTTCGCGTGCCCCACGAATATTGAACAAAAAGCCAGAATGTGATTTCTTGAGTGGGTAGCTGTCATTATTCTTTATCTTTGAGCGTGCTATCAATGTAAGATATGAACTCTTCTGCTTTTTTGAGTAGTTGTTTAGCTTCCTTCTCTGTGACTATTCCAATCTCATCATACACGGTGCGATGTCGTTTCTTCCTAACCCGGTCAAAGTAGGCGATAGTCTTCTTAACTGATTCTTCCATGACGATCTGCATAAACTGAAGGGTGGCCCCGGTTACCTTTCCCGGCAGTTCAATGACTATCTGGGGTTAGTGGGTATCAGGCATATCATAGCTTCACCCTATCACCCTCAGACCAACGGCAAGATAGAAAGGTACCACCGTACTATCAAAGGGGAGATTCATCTTCTACCCTATGAGATGCCGAGTGAACTGGCAGAGGCGATAAGATTGTTTATCGAGTACTACAACTACCAACGCTATCATGAAGGACTGGGTAATGTCACCCCTTATGACGTCTACATTGGGCGTCACCTTGAGATACTCCAGCGCAGAAAGGAGGTGAAGAGCAAGACATTAGAGGTAAGAAGATTCTATAATAAAACTGCCAGGGGGCAGGATCATAGCCTCTGAAGTGTCCATTACTTAAAAGACGCTATCTGTCCCACTTTCGCTGACTACATACAATTCTTATCAAGAGTCCACGGATTGAGGCAGTCTAAACAATATTGACCAGTAATACTCATTTACCGAATGACTCGAGACGCTGCGCCGAAGCAATGCTTCATACAGGTTAGGGAACAGAGTGTTCCTCTGTATCAGACTAGCTATGATTCCAGCGTCGTCTATCTCTCCCAATAATACTGCCCCAACTAGAAGGCCCTCTTTGAAGAATAGCTTTCGGTAAACGGCTCCATCTTCCGAAACTATCTCATCCAGCTTCATTCCCTCTGCTCTGATCAGACCGAGGGAGACACCCGAAAAGCCAAACAGGGTAATGATATTGAAACGTACGTTGCGTAGAATTAAGGCCTCTTTGCCTGCCATATTTAGGCCAGCCACTCTTCCCTGCTCAATCGCATTTGGCCAGGTAGCATTTATTGTGTAGTGGCTGGTAATTGGATCACATGCCTCAGCAGCATCGCCAGCAGCGTAGACACCGTCTGCACTGGCTCGACAATGTTGATCTACCACGACTCCACTACTCAGTTCTATACCGCTACCCTGTAAGAAATCAACATTCGGGCGTACCCCCACTGCTAGAATAACTGCATCTGCTGTCAGCTCAGCCCCTGAGGTCAATGAGATCACCTTTTTGCTATCATTGTCATGGATGCCCAAGACCGGTTCATTTAAACGTATATCGACCCCTTTTCGGTATAGCCTTTCCTCCAAAATTCTAGCCCCTTGCAAATCCAAAATCGTACGCATAATCTGGTGCTTCCTCGCCACTAAGATTACCTTCTTACCTCTATTTACCAGGGCTCCCAAGGCCTGCATCGCCACGAGACCTGACCCGATGATTGCCACACTCTCTTTTGACTCAAGGAAGCTGATAATCCTTTCAGCATCATCGACTGTACGAAGCACAAAGACACCAGGAAGGTTTACTCCCTCGATTGAGGGAACAACCGATGATGAACCAGTGGCTATAAGCAGGTCATCGTAGTTAAGCGCCTCATCACTATCTGTGTACACTCTCCTTAGCTTAGTATCGACGTTTGCCGCCTTTCTACCGAGTACCGTGTTGACCTTGTTCTGCCGATAGAAGGACTCATCGCAGATAAACATATCTTCGCGGCCAATGCTGCCCCCCAGGTAATAAGTGGCAAGGACCGGCGAATAAGCACAGCAATTTTCCTTGGAGATTATGGTGATTTCATCATCTAAGTTTACTGCTCTTATTGCCCTGACTGCGCTGATTGCCGCTCCACCATTACCCACAATCAAGTGCTTTTTCATGTTATCGCCAATGATCACTTCATATACGTGGATTCGTGCTCTCCAAATAAGTCTAGGCAGCCCTATTATTTTGGTTGTGTTAATTAGTTAGGGAAAAGCTCACCCCATAGCTTGACTGCTTTGACCAGAACACATTCCAGCCACCTTTATTATACAACATTACTGACAACGACGTTCAAATTAAGACTGACCTGAAAATCATCGGCATTAATGATGATGGTATTACCGCCATTGACCATGGTAAGGACCTGGTGAAGGTGAAAGGTGACAAGGTAGTGCTGGCTTTGGGAATGGTTCCTGAGGCTGGACTCATAGATAGAATATCAGAGGGTGTGCCAGAAGTCTACATGATAGGTGATTGTATAGAGGCACGCCTGGTAGGAAAGACAACCCGTGACGGCTACCGGATAGGTAGCACTATATGACTGCGTTTTTGGCTTTAAGGCTTGAAAGGTCTGACCTGCTCCCCGAAAACTGGTCCAGGTATAATGTTAGTCTAAGGGCTAGAAAGGGGGTATAGATGGTCAGAAAAACCTACACGCCGGAGCAGATTATTAACAAGCTAAGGGAGGTTGAAGTCCTCATCAGTCAGGGTGTGACTACTGGGGAAGCCAGCAGAAAGGCGGGGATTACTGAGCAAACCTATTACCGCCGGCCACTACTGTCGCAAGCTTGCCTACTTTGTGGACAAGAGTGGGATCCCTTTTCGGCGCACCAATCAGTTCACCTTAAAACGGAAGTGCGATGGAAAGGAGCTCAATCGGAGGAAGAGCCGCAATCCACAAAACCCCTAGTTTTTGGCAACTTCGAGAATCTAATTCCTAGTAATATCTCTGCTTTTCCCTTATTTACTTTTTCTTTTGGCTTTTCTGCTCTCTTCTTTCGGGCTAGTAGGAATCTCGACGGGACGGGGTCTTAGTTTTCTTGCCTCCTCTGTTAACTCATCAAGACCTACCCTCATTAGGGTATCGTCAAGAGGTACCCCCGTTTCTGTATCCCAGCCCATTTCGCTATAGAAGTCTTTAACAATTTTCTTCAAATGAGGCCTTAACGGCTTATCCTTGTACTTCCCCGTTTTAAACCCTTCAAGAAGCCTCGGCCCAATGTGCATGTCATCTTTAATACTGTAGCCACGTTTCATATTGAAGACCCGCGCCAGATTCATCAACCTTTCACCTTGCAATAATACCTCTTCCCTATCGAAATCCCAGCCCACGGCAAGGCGTAAGGCTTTCTGTGTATAGTCCATACTGGGGTACGTACCGTACACACTGAACTGACATATTCCCAAGGAATTATCCCAGCGATTTTTAATCGCGGTTAACCGAACTGCAAGCGCAGCTCTATCCTTATCGAAACGCGGCAGCAGCCCTGAATAACCGAAATCCTGCGCCATTGCTGGGAACATGGCATCAAATCCAAATCCTTCTGGAGATATTGCAGTAGTAGAAAGGGCATGCGCTAGGATCACCTCCCAAGACCCTCGGTAGTCATGATGAAAAGCCAATCCTTTGGCACCGGCCAAGAATTTCTCTGCTCCATGACCAATGACTTTGGCTATTTCGTCTTGCCCCTTAGCTAGTAACTTGCCTATCCCTTCTTGATTCACAAACTTATACAATAACTTAATGGCAGCATCAGCATTTCCCCAATTTAACTCAAGGCCGTCTGTAAATTTCTTATCAATCATTCCCTTCTCGTAGCACTCGTATAACAGACCCATTTTAGCACCCGTTATGCCGCATTCCGTTCCCAGCCTATTGGCAAGGTCAGTTATATATATGACAGTGCTACCCTCCATTATCCCGATCCTACATGCAATGCCTTCCCATTGCCCTCCTCCACTGGCACGTGACCGGTAACCTCTATATGGTCCTTTGCCGATTATAGTATCTTGACAACAACCAAGTGGACAGTTGAAACACGGCCTGGGGATAACTTCTGATGCCCTCACCACATCCGTTAATTCTTTTGCCCACTCAGTCCTACCCTCCTCATCGCTCAAATTTTTAAAGGCTAATAACTCCGGTGTCCAATTACCATAATGGGTAAGCAGTCCCCCCTGCCCTAGAATATCTGTAACCGGACTATTTACTATAACTTGTTGGTACTCAAGCGCAAGTTCAGTGAGTTTCTTAGCATCCACCACAGGCACTGCGCCCCCTCGTTGCGATATCGCAATTGCCTTTAGCAGTTTTGAACCCATGAGCTGTCCAGCCCCTGACTTTCCTGATACGTGATTTTGATCATTAAGAAGAATAGAGGCGGGCAGGCATCGCTCGCCAGCTGGGCCAATACAAACAGCACTACACTCGGGATCTCCCAGCTCCTTTCTAATTAGGTCTTCTGTCTCGCGTGTCTCTTTCCCCCACAAATGGCTCGCCTCACGCAATTCTGGTTTTCCATTTTTTAATAAGAGGTACACCGGCTCACTGGACTTTCCCTGTACTATGATCCCGTCATACCCAGCCCATTTCAACTTGGCTGGCCAAAATCCTCCTCCCCATGAAGTCCCCGCAGCTTTCGCAAAATCAGTACTTAGACTGATTACACAGTGACGACCGGAGCAGGGCCAAACAGTACCTGTCAAAGGCCCCGTCATGAATATTAATGGGCTTTCTGGATCTAGAGGTTCCATTGAGGGGGCAGTTTCGTCGAACAGGTATTTCAGACCCAGCCCAGTTCCACCGACATATTTTCGCAGCACATTCTCGCTGGGTAACTCCTCCTCTTCTATTTTTTGCTTGCTCAAATCAATCCTTAGTATCTTCCCCATGTATCCACCCTTTATCATTGCGGAA
>JABUBL010000055.1_pt1 | contig 23286 bp, 22 predicted proteins | sample 7240371 | NCBI WGS metagenome assembly JABUBL01 (sample SAMN07256343, study PRJNA390944) | subsurface metagenome | isolation source: Methane hydrate marine sediment | place: Pacific Ocean: Eastern North Pacific, ODP site 1244 | collected 2002
ATTACCCCTTTCTCAATAAGAGGAGTCAACGCCTTATGCGTCAGGTCATCGGTGGCAGCAAGATCGACCCGGGCCTCATGCCAATTACTGTCGGTCCGGATGAGCGGCCGGCTGTCGATGTACTTACATCTAACGCCTCTCATTTCCAGTGTCTTGGCGACCAACCAGGTAGAGAGGCGTTCCCCCGTGGACAGTATAAGATCGCGCGCCTTGCCGTCTTCGGCTGATCCCGCCGCGTCAAGATCGGCAAGAGTCTCGCTAAGATGAGCTTCGTATTCGACCAGGGAAGCACCTTCCAAACCCAGCTTTCCCGCCAGCCGGAGATGAAGCCGGTGGATTTCATCCTTTCTACTATGGAGCAAAGCCGGATCGGCACTGGCCTGTACCAGTAGATCGGTAATGCCACCGACAGCAGAAGTGACCACCACCAACGGCCGGTCGAAACCAGCTATAATATCCAGTACCTTATGGATGCATTCGGTGGTCTGAAGTGAGGTTCCGCCGAACTTGAATATGTAACAATTACCCTTCGATGATTTCACCTTCAATCCCCTTCAGGTCCGGCGTGACCAGTTGGACCGACGCCGAAATGGACCGTTCTCTGAGTGCCTGCTCAACCTGGGACGTGCAGTCTGCCTCGTCCAGGATCCAACCACCGACCACAGTCCCCGCGCCGCTGAGAAAAACGCCGGCCACACCGGGAATTTCCTGCAGCAGCCCGAAAATGGCCTGAGATTCCGGTTGGACGGCCAGCCGGTAGGGTTGGTGGCGCTTATCCGCCTCGGAGTAGCGCAATAGGGCCGCATTACCCTGGGCCAATCCGGCCAGGACCTGTCTCAAGGCCTTATCGTTGGCCGCCAGAACCTCCGCGGGCAGCTCTTGCGGTACGATTTCGCGTAGGCTGGCCGTGGATTTCATACTCCCGGGGATCACCAGCAGGACACGCACCGAGCCGTCCAGCTGTCTTGAATGGGCCTGGTAACTGTCTCCATTCTGCATCACTTCCTGGAGCCCGCCGTAAACCGCGGCCGCAACGTTGTCCGGGTGACCCTCCATTGCCGCCGCGTCCCGGAACAGGGCATCTTTGTCAAGTCGGGCGAGATTAGCCAGCTGGGCCAGGGCCATGCCGGTGACAATGGCCGCCGCGCTGCTGCCCAGGCCCCGGGCTATCGGGATGGGGTTATCGCTTTTTACATACAAGGGTCGAGCTTCCCAGCCGTTCCACTCACAGGCCTGTTGACAGGCGCGGGCAATCAGGTTCTCACCGCAATTATCAAGAAGGTGTGCGCCTTCACCACTGATCACTACCGACCACTCCCCGTCCGGCGCAGCTGTGGTCTTAAGACGTAAGCTCAGCGCCAGTCCGAGGACGTCGTAGCCGGGGCCCAGGTTGGCCGTACTGGCCGGGACGGATGTGCGGATACGAATGCTCATTCTGCTGGCTGGTTAGTCAATTCTCACCCGTTAATAGACCACTGCTCACGGCTTGGCAGCCTCGGCGGCCAGGGACGGATCGGTTTTGCTGAGTGACTCCAGCGGAGTCGTCGGTGAACCCTCAAGCGCACAGGTGTCGCTGTAATTCACTCTCCGGAAATCGAAAGCGGGATCGGCACAGACCGGGCAGCCGGGGTTCTTGCTGAGTTTCACGGTCCGGAAGGAGGACTCCTTACCATCATACAGCAGCAGCCGGTTCTTTAGGGTAGATCCCACCTCGTGGCCGCTGCGTCCGAGAATCAGCTTCAAGGCCTCGGCTGCCTGCAATGTCCCGATAATTCCGGGAATGGCGCCAAAGATCCCCGCCTGTTCGCAAGTTGGCACGTACTGGGGGGCCGGTGCTTCGGGGAACAGGCAGCGGTAGCATCCGCAGTCGTCCTCCTGGGTAAACGTAGTTATCTGGCCGGAAAACTGCAACACCGCTCCGAATACCAGGGGCCTCCCGGCCTGTACACATACATCGTTAATCAGGAACCGGGTGGCAAAGTTGTCGCTGGCATCCACTACCAGGTCGTAGCCACTGACCAGGTCCCAGATGCTCTCCGGCGTTACCTTTTCCTGGCAGGTGTGAATGTTCACTTCCGGGTTGATCTCGTTCAGTGTCTCTAGGGCAGAGTGAACTTTTGGCTTTCCGACATCAGATGTCCCATGCAGGAGCTGGCGCTGAAGGTTATTCAGGGAGACGTTATCATAGTCCACCAATCCCAGGGTGCCCACGCCCGCCGCCGTCAGGTAAAAGGCTGCCGGCGAACCGAGGCCGCCGGTGCCAACAATCAGGACCGAGGCCCTATTGAGGGCCTTCTGCCCTGATTCTCCCACCTCCTCCAGGGCGATATGGCGGGCATAGCGATTGTACCAATCCAGCTGTTTGTCCGCTTTGGGCGGTGAAACCATTCCCACTAGCCTCCGGCAATCGCGGATATGACGGTCAATACATCGCCCGGTGACAGGGCGGTCTGCAGCTGCTCTTTGAAGCGGATATCTTCCTCGTTAAGGTAAATATTGATATGGCGGTGAAGGGTACCTTCCGGTTCGAGCAGGCGATCGGTCACACCCTGGTATTGCTCGTTCAGTTTCTCAATAACTCCGGCAATGGTATCTGCCTCCAGTTCAATGATATCCTCGCCGCCTACTACCTGCTTCAGCGGTCCGAGAAACTCAACACGCACTGACATAGTGCTCCTTCTCTTCTTTTTGTTGGCTGTTGACATAGGCTTGATACGCCGAATACTTGGGTTCGATGACCGCCAGGTTAGCTGCCTTATATTCCATCAGGTCGGCCGTTTTCAGCCCGTTACCTGTGACGCACAGGACCGTCAGCGCGCGCCGATCCAGGCGGCCCTGCTTCAGCAGCTTCCCGGCAACGGCCACCGTAACACCTCCGGCGGTCTCGGTGAAGACGCCCTCGGTCTCCGCTAGCAGGGCAATAGCCTCCACGGTTTCCTCATCGCTCACGTCCTCGGCCCAGCCGCCCGACTGGCGAATATTATCCGCAGCCCGGCGGCCATCAGCCGGCGCACCGATAGCCAGGGACTTCACGATTGTGTCGGGTTTCACGGGAACCAACTCCTCAGCACCCGTCTTTACAAAGGTGGAAATCGGAGCGCAGCCCGTAGCCTGGGCACCGAACAGCCCGGCAGGCTTCTCTTCCACCAGTCCCACCTGTACCAGCTCCCGGAATGCCTTACCGACTTTGGAGATCAGCGAGCCCCCGGCCATCGGCACTACCACCTGGTCGGGCAATTTCCATCCCAGCTGCTCCGCTATCTCAAACCCCACGGTCTTGGAGCCTTCGGCGTAAAAGGGCCTGAGGTTTACATTGACGATGCCGATCTCTTCCCGGTAGGCGAGCTCGGTGCATAGGCGGTTCACATCGTCATAGGAACCGGCGACCTTGATGACCTGTGTATTGTAACAGACGGACGCCAGTATCTTCTGCTGCTCCAATCCTTGTGGAACAAGAATAATGCTCTTTAGCCCCAGCATGGACGCCTGTGCGCCAACGGCGTTTGCCAGATTGCCCGTAGAGGCGCAGCCTATGGTCCTGAACCCGAAGTCTATCGCCTTGGCCAGAGCCACTGATACCACCCGGTCCTTGAACGATAGTGAAGGAAAGTTCACACCATCGTTCTTGATGTAGAGGTTCGGCATGTTCAGTGCCTCACCCAGTCGCCGGGCGCGGATGAGGGGGGTCCAGCCTACGGGGGTGTCCGGAATCCCGCCGGGCACTTCCGGTAACAGCTCATGGTAGCGCCACATGGTTCCGGGACGGCCCTCTATATCCGAACGCCGTAAAGTCTTTCGGAGGGTCTCGTAATCATAAACCACTTCAAGCGGACTGAAACATGTTGGACAGACAGTCTCCGGCTTGAACTCGATTTTTTCGCCACAGGAGCGGCATTCCAGGAATTGGCTCACTCTCATCTACTCCCTAAAAAAAAACCCTCTACCGGCGGGGTAGAGGGGGTTAATTCTAAATCTAACGATATGGTTACAACTCCCACTCCACGCCCGCAATAACGGGGCTGTGCATCATCATGCTCATCATCATGTGCATGTCGCGGACTGGATGGACTGTTGTAATCATCAATTTAAATTCAAGCTACTTACTTACAGCGCGTAGTTTATCCTCTCAACGATAATCATGCAAGAATAATTATCGAAGTTCCCACGCAATAATCAAGTACAAATCATTGATGTTTGCCACTCCCTTTCCATACCCGTCATTACGAGGCCTCACCAGAGGCCGTGGGAATTTCGGAAGGTATACGGGCGTAAGAGATCGCCACACTTCGACCGGCCGGTCCACCGCCAGCATGAAGCCCACCAGGGCGTACGCCGCGCCAAGGAAAACAAAAAAATCGACGAGTATCAAGAGAGCAATAATGGGATAGAAGGACTCATGATAGCCCGCAATGATCTGGTGTGTTGAGTAAATGCCCGCGCCAATGATAATGCCGTTCAAGATGGCAACGCCGTCAAAGACGCCGAGTGTTTTACGCAGTGTGGGCCGTTGCGGCTCGGGGAGGCTGTTTTGTCGTGGGTTAATTTTATTCCCCCCCCCCCCTCAAGGATCACCAGCGGCATAAAAACATGAACGGGTTGAGAAAGCCGCAGCCGAGGTTATTGACCGACGGGTTCTCCCTCAAGGCTATGGACAACGGCGGCGCCTACGGTATCGCCCCATACGTTGACCGTGGTGCGGCAGCGATCTAAAAACCAGTCGATTACCAGGATCAACGAGATCCCCTCAATGGGTAGATTCACCGCTTGCAGGACGATGACCATGGTGACCAGACCTGCCTCAGGGATGCCGGCAGCGCCGATGGCGGCCAGGGTTGCTGTCAGAAAGATGATGACCATGTGAACCGAGCCAAGATCGATGCCATATATTTGTGCGATGAATATGGCCGCAACAGCTTCGTAAAGGGCCGTGCCGTCCATATTGATCGTGGCACCCAGCGGTAAAACGAAACTGGCCGTGCGGTCAGAGATTTTATTTTTTTCGGTGGTGCATTGTATCGTCAAGGGTAACGTGGCAGCGCTGGAGGCGGTCGAAAACGCGGTGGTGAGGGCCGTTATCGTATTCTTGGAATAAGGCCAAACGCGTTGTTTCCCAAAGAAATAAAGTATCAACGGTAGCGTAATCAGGCCATGGATCAGCAGTCCTGTCAAAACGGTAGCGGCATATTGTCCCAATCGAATGAATTCCGGCGCAAAACCGCTGAAGCCGCCGGCATCGCCAAGTCGCCCGGCGATCAAGGCCCCGATGCCAACGGGAGCGGTCAGCATCAACAGGTGAACGATTTTCATGATCGCTTCGTTTAGACCCTCAAATAAAGCCAGAACCGGACGCCCGAGTTCACCCAGTGTGGTCAGCACCGCACCGAAAACCAGGGAGAATATGATGAGTGGCAGTACATCATTGTTCATCATCGCCGCAAACAAGTTTCGGGGCACCAAGCCCACAACAACATCGCGCAACACGGTGCCAATGGAGCGTGATTTCCCTTTTATCCCCTCGGCAACAGCAAGATCGACCCTGATACTCATTCCCTGAGTTCTTGGGGTGACCCGATTCCCGTCACTATCCGTCCATTCGGATACGGTAAGGCTGGATACAAAGGGCTCATGCTCTGTCGCGACCACACCGCGAATATCGTCCTGACCCTGTAACAAAACCATGTAGCGGTTGTCATAAGCTCGCTGGAACGTCCCGGTACCCAGGGTCAAAGTATAATTATGGATCCGATAGTCTGCATCCGGGAGTAATTCTCCACCCCGCATGGCAATGCGCCCCTGTTCCGTGTCAGATTGTCCCGGCTGGATGAGATTCACCAGCGTGATACCCACTATCACTGATAGTGCCGTCGTGGCCAGGTAATAGGTAATGGTTTTACCGCCGATACCTCCTATTCGTCGAATGTCACCCAACCGGCTGATCCCGACGGTCATGGTAGCGATGATCAGGGGTACTACCAACATCAGCAGGGCCCGAATGAAAATTTCGCCGATAAACTTTACCGCCCTACCCGCCGCTGGAGAAAGACCGCCCAGTAACATGCCGAGAACAATACCAATAAGGATTGCGATGAGCAGCCGGTTTGACTTGCCGTTACTTGTCATGTACCCTCCTGTCAACCACTAGATAACACGTTTGCTGGCAATTACTCCGATGCGGTCGGTTTCCGCTACCGGATCAGGGATACAAATCTACTGGAAAACAGCCCGGTGAGCAACCGAGATAAAACCAGGGGGGAATAGCAGTCAGCGGTGAGCGGTCAGCGCTTAGCCGACCCTGCCGTTCGCCGTGCCGGTGGTATCAGCACTAAAGTCAGCGCCGTAAGGGCTGCCAGGGATACGTAAGCCACCGTGAAAACCCAGGCCGGGAAGTCGTAATACAAAAGGTCATATATCAGCTGGCCGATGAAGGTGCGCTCGTAGCCGGCCTGGCCGGAACCCACCAGCAGCCAGTTCTCCAGCAGCGTGAGCGGGCAGATCTGACCGACTACCGCCTCCACCGCCACCACGCCAATGCACCCCAGGTGAACCCAGCGGAACACCCGGTTCCTGATCCAGCGCCACCCGAAGAGAGCCCCCGCCAGGATGAGGATAAAGCCCACCAGCACGAAGGAGGCGTACGCCAGGTGGAATGCGGCTACCAGGTCGGATAAATGAGATAGTAGAGTGGAGTTAGCCATCAGCATTCAGCGGTCAATAGTCAGTATCTTACGGTCAATTATCAGAATTCAGCGGTTAGTCATCAGCGCTCAGCATTCAGCCTTCAGCGGTCAGTGGTCATTAGTCAGCCATTAGCGGTAAGCCTTGTTCATCAAGCTTTTGAATCGCGAACCTGATGAAAATTCCCGTTAAGTAGATGAAGTTCTCAGCCTCAGAATTGCTGACTTCAATCCTTTTGCTTTTAGGACTTTGCGCATGCCTGGCAATTTTATTGGCGTAATCAATGTATGCTTTCAACATCTCTTTGTGTTGGCCTGATAGTTTAAGATTTGCGATGAATTTCTCAGCATTTGCAGACAAATCTTTATCGTTATTATTAACAATTATTGCTGTGGCCTCAAGGGCTTCGTACATATCCGTGATGACATCACGGAGTTTCTCGGGGTGCTTGATTGATTCGCTGTAATGCAGCAGGGCTTTATCAAACGGCTCGTAGATGTTGGTATGCCCCTTATCAAGGAGCCACTTCAAGTTTTTATTTACAAGTTTTTCATCCAGGATTTTAGCACCAGTACGCCAAAACTGACCAGCCCTCCATTCAATGCCAATATCATGTTCACTTTCATGGAAAATCTCTTTCAATTTGCGCTCAATATAGTGTTGAGTATCAATGTCACTCTTATCAATGTCACCCTTACTGACTTGGTCCTTTGCATCCGCATAAAGAGCCTCGATAGCCGAGAGGCAATTCCCAAAATCCATTCCTATTAGGTCACGAGCATTATATGTAAGTTTATCCGATGTTCCCAACTTGGCACCAATAGATCTAATTTTATCAAGACACCAACTATATTTAGCGGGACATAGGTCTGCAAAAAATGCATGATAGGCTCGATTAACAAACTTCTCCCTTGCTTCATCTTGGTTCAGAATAATATCAAACCGTTGATAAAAAGGCAACTTTTCACTCATAGGTCCAGCTCCAAGTTTCTTCTCAGCCGACATTAGAATTTATTAATAACATGTATTCGAAGGCTAATCGTTAAAGGCTGACCGCTGAACGCTACTAGCCCTCCAACTGCCCCACAAGGTATTCATTTTCATACGACAACACAACTGTTTGCAGGTCCAGCTGTACCAGTGTCATTTGTGACTACTCCACCATGATCGGCATGGATTTCGACTCCTTCACCGCCGAGAGGATCATCATGGTCTCGATGTGCTGGACGCCGGGCAGGGCGCTGAGCGTCTCCATAACGAACAGCTCGTAGCCGGGGATGTCTTTGGCCACCACCCGCAGCAGGTAGTCCGCCCGGCCGGTAATGTGGTAGCAGTCCACGATCTCGTCCACACTCTGCACCGCCTCAACGAACCGCACGATGGCGTCGTGCTGGTGCCGGACCAGGGTTACTTCCACCAGGATGACCAGGCCGATGCCCACCGCGGCAGGATCCAGGCGGGCGTGGTAGCCCCTGATCACCCCGCCGCGCTCCAGCTTCTTCACCCGCTCCAGGGCCGAGGCCGCCGACAGTCCCACCTGCTTGCTGAGCTCGGCGTTGGTCATCCGTCCCCGCTCCTGCAGCAGGGCCAGGATTTGCTTATCGATACTGTCCAGTTTGTTCATGGCTCCGCGCTGACTTTAAACTAGAAACTAGAAACTCAAATCTTACTCAGCGCCCGGTCCAGGTCGTCTATGATGTCCTCCACGTCCTCGATGCCCACCGAGAGCCGCACCAGCCCGTCGGTGATGCCATACGCCTCGCGCTCCTCCGACGATACGTTGGTGTGGGTCATGGAGGCCGGGTGCTGGATAAGGGTGTCCACCGTGCCCAGGCTCACCGCCAGGGTGCACAGGAAGACGTTGTCCATTACCGTAACCCCCGCCTCCAGGCCGCCCTTGAGCTCGAAGGAAACCATCCCGCCGAAGTCCTTCATCTGCCGCCGGGCCAGCTCGTGCTGGTGGAAGTGCTCCAGACCGGGATAAGCCACGTAGGCTACTTTGGGATGCTGGTCCAGCCACCGGGCCACGGCCATAGCATTGGCGCAGTGGCGCTCCACGCGCAGGGCCAGGGTCTTCAGCCCCTGGTTGATGAGCCAGGCGTCGAAGGGGCTGGGGGAGCCGCCCATGAGCTCCTTGTGGCTCCACAGGTCGTTACGCACGAAGTCCAGCTCCCGGGAGACCACCATGCCCCCCACAGTAGTGCCGTGGCCGTTGAGGTACTTGGTGGTGCTGTGGACCACGTAGTCGGCGCCCAGGGCCAGGGGCTGCTGCAGGATGGGCGTGGCGAAGGTGTTATCCACCGCTACCTTCAGGTCGTGCGCGTGCGCAATCTCGGAGACTAGGGCAATGTCCGTCATGTCCAGGGTTGGATTTGCCGGCGTCTCCAGGTAGATCAGACCGGGACTTTTAACCTGCTTGATGGCCGCCGCTAGTTTCTCATGCTCGTTCATATGCACCAGCACGTGGCTGATCTCAATCTCCGGGAGCAGCTTTTCAATGAGCTTGGTGGTGCCGCCGTAGAGGCTGCCGTGGGTGATGACCGTGTCGCCGGGCCGTAGCAGAGTGAACAGCAGGGTGCTGATGGCCGCCATGCCTGAGGAAAAAGCCAGTCCCGCCACCTCCGGGCAGGGATCACCTTCAAGAGCCTGCCTTGATCTTGACGAAGGGGCCTGCTGTCGCAGTTCCATCCCCTCCAACGCGGCGACCTTCTCTTCAATGGCCTCCACGGTGGGATTGTACCAGCGGCTGTAGATATAACCCTTCTCCTTGCCGGTGAACTGGCGCCGGCCCTGCTCCACATCCTTGAAGCCGAAGGTGGAGGTCTGGTAGATGGGGGCCACGTGGGCCTGGTAGATGTCGTCGGTCAGCTCCCCGGCGTGGATGGCGTGGGAACTGAAGCCGTAGTTGATGGGTAGTCGTTTCATGATGCACCGATGTTTATTTGATAATGAGGCATAATCACTAAAGAATATATGGCATTGACTGGTAATTAGGAAATATTATTTGACGAAGTTGCCAAAAATCCTACTGAGTGGCTTCTTCAATTGGGGCTTGGGGGAGGATACCGACTGTAGACCGCCGGCTGGTAAATTCGGAGAAAAAAAGAGAATAACGAGGCGGGAAATCTGATGCTCGCCTATTGCCCCCCGTTTTTGCCTTCCAGGTAATTCTGGTAGATCCGCTCGCCATCCGGGTTCAATAATTTCATATCGGCCAGCTCGGTCCACATGCCGGCCAGGGCCAGCATCTCGGCGATCTCTTCCGCGTGTCCTGACAGGAAGATGGAGGTCTGACGCTCCTGGCCTTCGCGCTTGACTACCGTCTGTATGGACTTATAGAATTGGCCCAGGGTCTTGCGCAGTTCCGCCAGGTCGGGCTTCTCATCAGCCAGGATGTCGAAGGTCCGATAGAAGTAGGCTTTGCCCCGGCGCAGGTCCTGGTTGGCTGCCAGGCGTTCGGCCAGCCGCAAGCGGTCGGTCCATCCCCGACCAACATACGAATCATTCTTGCCTACAACGGCCAGAGAAGCGGCCTTTGTGTAATAGGGCGACCCGGCCAGAATTTCATAGGTGTCCAATTCCCCGGCGATAAGCAGGTAGGCGAAAAACTCCAGCAGGGAGGCCAGGGGATCGAAGGCTGATGACAGGTTTACCGAACGCCCCGGTGAATAAGGAAACGTTGCGTTGCGGATAAAATAGCGCTGGTCCTGGCGATTGTTGAACAGAATCTGGGCCTGGTAGTACATCTCATTGCCGATGGCAAGCGTGGACAGGAACACCAACTGCACATCCAGGTACATTTCAAGATCGGCAATGTCCTGTTCCCAGGGCGAGCTGATATAGAACTGCTGGATGGCTTCATCCAGCCCCTGCAGATCCTGACGCTCTCTGTCATTCAGCCGCTCAACGTCCGTCCGAACGGCAACCTCGGCAAATTGAGCATGCAGTAAGCCAGCAAGGACAACCAGGGTAGTGATTAGAGCCTTTTGCATGGGCTAAAGATAGAATCATAACGGCTCGTTGCCAAGAGAAAGACAAAATCAGCCCGTCCCTAGAAAATACCGTTGAAATTGTGTTGTAACCTCAGAAAAAAGGTGACTTACAGGAAATATTCAGTACGGGGCATAGGGCTGATTCACGGTGCATGTTTCTGCCTTTAAAGGTATTCAGACCTCTATCACATACCGCCGAAGAAACTGCCGAGCGGCTCATTCCCGGGCTAAAGCCGAAATATCCACCTGGAAACAGTCCCCAGGCGGCACTCTCCCCCCGGGGGGAAACCCCAATCGGGAACCATTCAACGCTAGGGACCGTTAGCCTATTGCAGCGGAAAAGGTTGTAAATCGAGCAACCTCTACCTACATTTACACGGGAGGTGGCTTATGGCAGGACGTATACTATTTCGATCGGCGCTCCTGCTCCTGTGCGGGATGTGGCTTGCCGGGTGTGTCTCGTATCCCTCACAAAGGGATGATCCCCGCTTTGCGGGATATCACCGGGCCGTTCCCTCCCAGGGCGTAACCGCCGCTGTCACCGACCGGGAAACGCTCACTCCGACGACGGCTACAGACCAGCAGACCCCACCCGGCCTGACGGAGGCAGAAAAGGCACCCGAAGACCGGGATTACACCTACCAGGACTGGTATCGCAACCGCTACCGTAATGACGACGCCTTCCAGCTCAACCTCAGCTACCACCTCTACGGCCCCAATTATTACCGCGACTTACAGTCGCGCTACTGGCTCCAGTATCAGCGCCGCTGGCACCGCCTGCCCTGGTATGCCGGCAGGTGGTACGACCCGTGGCGGGACTATTCCTATTGGCATGACCCATGGTATGATCCCTGGTATGGATATTATGACCCCTGGTATAGCTACTACGATCCCTGGTATTCCGGGTATCCCTATTCCTACTATGGAGGCTATGGATACTATTATCATAACTGGAATCCTTATGGGCCATATTACTATAGTGATTCCCGCCGGATTGATACCGAGCCGCAGACTTATACTCAGCGCACCCGTGCGCGTAAGGACCGGCCCTCAACCTTTACCAACGCGGATGATGATGGCGGCAGCCAGGCATCCCGGGCTAAGGGGCAAGGCGTGCGAAACGAACCTGTTACCCGGTCGCGGGACCGCAGCCGGACCCCATCCATAATGCAGGGACTATCATCAACCCCGACCCGGTCCAGCGGCACGTCGGTCAAATCCAGTTCCGGGTCTAAGTCCTCATCCCAAACCACCAAGACGACTCGGACAAGGAGGCGTAAACCCTAGCGCTTCTCGCGCCGTGCCAGACTTATCCACGCGCACCATACGCCGTGCGGCCGGCTGCCTGCTGGTCTTGGTTACCATTCTGAGTGCCCAGTATGCTGAGGATGCAGTGCGGCCATTCTGGGGCCTGGGCAGCCCCGGCAGCCGCGCCAGTGGCCTGGGTGCGGCCTTTACCGGAATTGCCGATGACGCCACCGCCCTGTACTACAACCCCGCCGGCTTGGGGCATCTGTACAAACCAGAGCTCAACATCGGTCTCAATAACCTGACGGCCATTACCAACCTCTACGATGCAGGCGACAGCTCAACAGCCACTATCAGCAGCACCCGGTTGGGCAACCTGGTGCTGGCTTTCCCCATCCCTAAAGTCAAGCTCACCGTCGCCGGGGGGTACCATCTGATACATGTCTTTGAACGAGACTGGGAGCATTCATACGACGTATCTGACCAGGAAGTCATATCTGTCTTGGAGCGGGTCACGGAACAAGGCTATCTGGGCGCGTGGAGCATCGGTCTCGGGTACCAAGTAACAACCGCTGCGGCCATTGGAGGCTCTATCGACCTTACCTACGGTGAATTCCAATATGACGAGCGAAATACCCTCTTCGCCGATGACACTGTTGCGGCCATCGACATATTCCAAGTCAAGCCTAGTTACGCCGGCGCAGGGGTCAGTTTGGGCCTTTTACTGACCCCAAATCCAAACTGGCGTATTGGTGCCATGCTTCGTTCCCCGTGGATAATCAACGTTGATGAGCAGTCAATAATAAATGACTCAACTATTGCCACGCGGTACAAGTTGCAAAGCACCTACGCTTTAGATCTGGGTACATCCCTGTCGTTGGGGCCGCTCCTTGTAGCTTCGAACATCTCCTGGTTTGACTATTCACAGGTCAAGTTCAAGTACCGCCCTCCAGGAGATTACGACATAAGTCGCGAAATCAGCATCAATGACACACTGCGACTCGAATACTTGAGCACTCTGGGCTTTGCCGTCGGTGCCGAGTTCCTGGTACCGGTGATTAACCTGAAGCTGCGTGGGGGCTGGCAGCTACACCCACCCATCACCCGGCTCGCGCCCAACGACTACACCCGGCAGACCCTGGCCTTAGGTCTCAGTTACGTGCCGATGCCCCAGCTGAAACTGGACGCGGCCTACAGCCTGACCTTCTGGGAACGGGCCTACGATGGGATCACAGAAAACAATACCGCAGGCACGCTGATGGTGAACCTGGTCTATAGATTTTAAAACCCCTGAAATGTGTTGACGAGTTCAGGCAGATCTTTCTCCTTACTCGCTTCGCCAAAAGACATTTTTCCTACGCGAACCATCGTCACTTAGTCAATTGTTGGATACTCTTTTTGAAGGAGGCAAAACCATGATGAAACACCGGGCAAGTTTAAAGATTGGACTAACAGCGTTCTTTGTCTTCGCTCTCGCTGCCGGGTTGAATGCCCAAAATAAGTCCTTCACCCTGGGTGTACGCGGGGGCCCGTTTGCCCCGCAGAACTGGCAAATCCAAGGGTTTGAGTACGTCAGTTATGATACCAATGACGCACCCTACCTCCTGACAGCCTCCGGTTTTGGCCCCGGCGCGGAGTTCTGCCTATATGGCAGCTACAACCCCTCGGGGCGAAGCACGGTGCTTCTGGAAATCGGCGGACGACGGCATCTGCGGGAAATCGCCCTGCACCTGGCCCCTGATGGGAAGAAGGATGAACACCGGAACGAGATGACGGCGGCGATGATCGCTTTGAGTCAGGTTCACCGTTTCCCCACCCCGAATACGAAGGCAATCCCCTATCTTGGCCTGGGCTTGGGGGCTTATTTATTGCGCTGGGAAACCAAGCAGGATCCCGAAGGGAGAACCCGCACGTGGTATCGGGGCGAATTCGTGCTTCCAGGGCTACATTTCATTACGGGCTTCCACTATCCCTTATATTATGATCTGTTGCTGGAGGGCCAGTTCAGGTACAGCTGGGTGGTAGGAAATGTGAAAATCAGGAACGAGGACACCGGCACCGAGATTGAATACCAGAACCTTAATATCGGCGGCGTGTCGCTGACGCTGGGGCTGGCATACAGTTTCTGACATTCCATTACGCAGCCGCTTTTAACCAACCAATCCGTCCGAAGGAAGAGCCGTAAAGTGATGGCCAGTGAAGCTACCCCTTTCTCTCCCTGGGTGACAGGGCTGTGGATCACCACTCTCCTTGTGGGCGTTGCATTTTCCCAGGAGCACTTGCCGACCCGCGATGAGCTCATGGAAATGCGACGCTCCGAGATCAGCGCCAGGCGGGCCTCCCTTGAACACCACCGCCTGATGAAGGCTGCGAAGACCTCCGCAGCCCAGCAGGATAACTACGATGTCTCCCATTATCGGATTGAGATTGACATCGATACGACGGAAAAGTCAATAACGGGCACGGTAACAATGACCGCCCGGGCCAGGACCGATACCTTCGCGACGGTGGAACTGGACCTGGACTCCGGCATGACCGTGGACAGCGTGGGCGGTGACGCCATTGTATATTCCCACACCGGGAACCTGCTCCGGATCGACTTAGCCAAGTCTGTCCCGAGCGGCGATCCCTTCGTAGTTCAGGTGGCCTACCACGGACAGCCGGTCAGCGACGGCTTTGGTGGCTTCAGGTTCGACCAGCATAACGGCAAGCCCATCATCTGGACCCTTAGCGAACCCTACTTCGCCCGAGACTGGTGGCCCTGCAAGGACACGCCCGGCGACAAGGCCGATTCGGTGGACATGATCGTCACCGTGCCGGCTGACCTCACCGCCGCATCCAATGGTTCCCTGCTGAGCACTATCGATAACGGTGACGGCACCACCCGTACCTTCCACTGGCACGAGGGCTATCCCATCACCACCTACCTGGTCTCCCTGGCCATCTCCAACTATGCCAGCTGGTCCGAGTGGTTCCATTACCAGCCCGGCGACTCGATGGAAGTGCGTTATTATGTTTATCCTGAGGCTGTCGAGACAGCCCAAGCTCAACTCACCGAAACCCTGGACATGCTGGCCTATTTTCACGATATCTTCGGTCCCTACCCCTTCCTGTCGGAGAAATACGGCATCGCCCAGTTTGCCTGGGGCGGCGGCATGGAACACCAGACCATCACCAGCCAGGGCAGCTTCGGGACCATCCTCACCGTACATGAACTGGCGCATCAGTGGTGGGGAGATAAGATCACCAACGCCAGCTGGCACGAAATCTGGCTGAACGAGGGCTTCGCTTCCTACGCCGAGGCCCTGTATTTCGAGCACACCCAGGGCCAAGATTACTATCACACCTACATGGGCTGGATGGACCGGGATTACCCCTATCCCATCTACGTTGACGATACTACCTCGGTGGCACGCATTTTTCACATTACGGTCTACGACAAGGGGGGGTGGTTCCTGCACATGCTCCGCCACATAGTCGGAGACTCCACTTTCTTCGACATCCTGCTGGCCTATTCCGATGACCCCCGTTTCGCCTACGGCAACACCACCACGGCCGGCTTTCAATCGGTGTGTGACTCGGTCTCGGAGCAGGATCTGGACTGGTTCTTCCAGCCGTGGATATATGAGGTGGGCCGGCCGGAATACCGGGTCGAGTGGAGCGCCGGTGACTCGGCGGGTACGCCGGTCTTGAACCTGCTCATCGAACAGACCCAGGTGCCGGAGCGGGCCCTGTTTCCCATGCCCATCGACATCACCGTCGAGACAGCCCTGGGGGATACAGTGGTCACCGTCTTCAACAACAGCGCATCGCAGGTATTTCGAATTCCCCTCGCCGCCGCCCCGGTAGGAATCATCGTGGACCAGGATGGGTGGATATTGAAACGCATCGTCTCCGTCTCCAATACCGACGAAAGGGAAACCATCCCGACGGAATTCGCCCTTGACCAGAACTATCCCAACCCCTTCAACGCGGTGTCGCATATCCGCTACCGCGTACCGCTACCGTTGTCGGTCACGCTGGTGATCTACGACCTGCTGGGGCGGAAGGTTACCACCCTGGTGGATAAGCCCCTCAGGCCGGGCCGGTACACGACCAGCTGGCGCGGGCGTGATCAGGATGGGATGCCGCTGGCCAGCGGGATTTACTTATACCAAATCGAAATGCGTGATCTGGACGACGGCGGGCTTAACTTCACTCAAACCAGAAAAATGGTTTTCCTTAAATAGCCGAGGCAATTATGGCCAAGCGCATCCGCACCAAACACATCACTATCAAGACCTACCCCTACCGCCACGAAGCGGATCTGGATAAGGCTTATCTTGAATCCAACGGCATCCGGGTTATCCTGCAGGGGGACGACCTCTCAGGTATCGCCCCCGGAAGAGTTTTCGGGGGCCAGGGAGTGCGGCTTCTGGTACCTAAAAATCAGGCCGGGCAGGTCCAGGAGCTGCTTAAAAAAGCCGTAAAAGCCGCCGGTCGGAAATCCGCTGGGAAAAAATCGGGCGGGCAGGAACAGGAACCGAAGGAAGACTCATAACGCCCCCTATTGGGCTGGCTCCGAGATCGAAAGAAGAGCGATGAGCCATGAACGACGCCACTTGCATTAAAACCTACCTTAGCCGGCACGAGGCCGAAATGGACCGGGAGTTCCTGGAAACCTCGGGCATTAACGCCGTGATCCTCGCCAGTGACCTGGGAAGCATTCTGCCGGCCCTGCTGTGGGGTGCCGCAGTGCGGCTGATGGTAGCGGAGGACCAGGCCGGGGAAGCCCGGGAGCTGCTGGAACCTTCCGAGCAGGACAGCTAGCCTCGCTGTCACCCACTCCCCGATAATCTTCACCAACTCCCGCTTGCGGCGGCGGCCTTACACTCCCTCACCTTTACGCTGCGGCACTGATATGGCGGAATGGGCCATGATCTTCTCTTCCAGGATATTGAAGATCTTCACATTCTGAAAAGCCGTGATCTTATCACTGCATTTAACCAGGTCGACCCGGCGTACAGGCTTTTTCTTCTGCGTCCTTTCCTCCCGGATCACTCCCAACTTATTCAAAGTCTTCAGGATTTTCTCTATTTCCTCCGGTGACAGATCAAACCGGTCGGCCAGCCCCTTTTCAAATTCCGCGATATCCAACGCCTGGAGTTTCTGTTCCCCTCGCTCAGACAAGGCTACGGCGCTTTGCAGGACGCCATATTCTTCGTCTGTCAGCGGCCGGCTCGCGGGGATGGTCATTTTTTTCTCCCTGGCGAGAAACCGCTGGCGGAGAAACTGGGCGAACTGCTGAAACTGGTCCAGCGAATTAACCATAAATCTCCGCTCCTCACCCGACTCAACCTTATACCCGGCGATCTCTGTATTGGCCAGCATCTCCAGGGCCATCGTCACCTGGCGGTCGGGAATAGCCAGGATATATCTGATCCGCTGCACAAGGTTGCCCCATGGAAGATAGACCTTGCCGTGATGGTCGATTTCTCCTTCATTGAGCAGAATTGCGAGCGCCTCAACTATCTGATGGCCAGTGGGACGATGCTGTTTGGGATTGAATCTTCTGGTAGTTTCACGTAACCGTTCAACCATGATGCCGAAGAACTTCTGCATCCATTCAGGCACGTCGGCCATCTTCCTACGGAACATCATTCGGTCAATAGAGATGCACGAAGTGGGGCTCAGGGCCGTAGCCGTTCCGGAGCGGATGTTGCTGCCCACCATGACCATTTCCCCGAACATGTCCCCCGCTTTTAACTTCGTCAGGATGACTTTTTCATCGTCAATTTCCTTGGATATCTCCACGTCACCACTACTGACAATATAGAGATGGTTGCCCTCATCTCCTTCACGGAAGATTACGTCACCAGGTTGAAAATCAACTTCCAGTCTTTTATCCTTTGGCTTCATCTGCAATCCTTTCGCTTTACCGTCCGATAGTTTAATCTCCCTGTGTATTGACATCCAGCATAAAGAGCCGCAAAATGTTCAAGATCATGATACATGACACACTCAAAATTCCGGTACCCCTTGATTACCACAATACCACTTCCAGCATTTCCAGAGGCATAATATCTGGCGGAGGGAGCCTGGTTTGATCCCCTCACTGACAGATCACTCCCCGATAATCTTAACCAGCGCCCGCTTACGACGCCCCCCATCGAACTCGCCGTAGAAGATCTGCTCCCAGGGACCGAAGTCCAGCTGGCCCTCGGTGATGGCCACCATCACTTCCCGGCCCATTACCTGGCGCTTGTGGTGGGCGTCGCCGTTGTCCTCGCCGGTGCGGTTGTGGTCGTAGCGGGAGATGGGCTCGTGGGGGGCCAGCTCCTCCAGCCAGCGTTTGTAGTCGCGGTGCAGGCCCGGCTCATCGTCGTTGATGAACACCGACGCGGTGATGTGCATGGCGTTCACCAGGCACAGACCCTCCTGCACGCCGGACGCCCGCACCGCCTCGGCTACCTGCGGCGTGACGTTGACGAAGTCCATGCGGGCAGGGACGTTGAACCAGAGTTCTTGGCGATAGGATTTCATAGTGCCTCCCTTTATGACTTAAGTTATAGGCCAAATTTAAACTGAACTCCTGGCAATAATGCCGTGAACTACCTCGCCCACCTCTACCTGGCTACCGTACTCACTGATTACAGTAAACGCCAGGCAAGCCTGGCTGCCCTGCCCGCTGATTTGAGCAAACGCCCGGCAAGCCTGTCCGGCTGGGCCGGCCAGACGGGCCTGGCCGACGGCTGCGAAGAATCCATCGTGGGCAGCCTCCTGGGGGACTTCGTCAAAGGGGACGGCTACGACGACTACAGCACGGGCATCCGCCAGGCCATCCTCCTCCACCGACAGGTTGATGCCTACAGCAACGCCCACCCTGTCTACCGCCGGAGCAAACGCCGCATTCACAGCAGCTACCGCCACACCAAAGGTATTCTGTTGGACCTGTTCTACGATCATTTCCTCGCCAGGAACTGGGACCAGTACGCTGCCGAGCCCCTGCCCGCGTTCACCCGCCGCGTCTATAGCGCTTTAAAGGCGCACCTGGATATCCTGCCGCCCCGGCTCAGGCAAATACTGCCCCGCATGGCCGCCGATGACTGGCTCCTGGCCTACCGCGACATTACCAATATCGGCCTCGCCCTGGCAGCCCTGTCCCGGCGGCTGGGCCGTGAGAATGAACTGCACAGGGGTTTGGATGAATTGCAGGCGAACTACGCCGATCTGGAGGGCGATTTCCGGGCCTTCTTCCCGGAGATTGTGGACTACGTGGCTACCCTGAAAGACGTCACACTCTAGTTATGAGTTACGAGTCCCAAATCACCGATTCCCAGCCCCCCTATGCGGCTCAATAGTAGGATACAATTCTCGTATGGTTAACTTTCAAGTTAGAGGTTCGAGGTTCCGGTCCTTTAAGTCTGAAAATCTGGTAGATTTCATTAAAATTTGCAGCCCTTTAACGGCCAGACTGGTCTAATAGCTATCTCCAACGCCCATATCCAGGTTTCTACCAAAGGAGGCTCCCATGCTGTACTTAAACTGGACGAAATATCCTGTTCTTGGTGGATTGTTGCTCACCGGCTGGATCGGTGCCCAGACGCTATCCCGCCCCGACGACTACTTCCAGCAGGAGCTGGCCTACCGCATCGAAGTAACGCTGGATGACAGCGCCCACACCCTGTCGGCCTTTCTCTCCCTGGACTACACCAACCACTCGCCGGACACCCTGGAGTTCGTCTGGTTCCACCTGTGGCCCAACGCCTATAAGAACAATGAGACGGCTTTTGCCAGGCAGAAATTCAAGCAGGGCAACACCAGATTCTACTTATCGAAAGAGAAGGACCGCGGCTACATCGACAGCCTCGACTTCCGCTCCGGCGAGACCACCCTCGAGTGGGAATATCACCCCGAGTGGATTGACGTGGCCAAGGTGCATCTGGCCCGATCCCTGCCGCCGGGCGGCACGGTGACCATCGAAACACCCTTCTTTGTCAAGATACCTGGGAAGATCAGCCGAATGCTTCATACCGGCAACCACTATGAGATCTCCCAGTGGTACCCCAAGCCAGCGGTGTATGACCGGGACGGCTGGCACCCCATGCCCTACCTGGACCAGGGGGAATTCTACAGCGAATTCGGTACTTTCGATGTGCGCATCACCCTGCCGGCTGAGTACGTCGTCATGGCTACCGGCGACCTGCCGGAGGGCGATCCCGAATATGCCTTCCTGGACAGCCTGGCGGCCGTCACCGCCGAGTACTATGCCCTAAAGAAGGACGATGACAAGCCTGACAAGCGAGCCCGGAAAAAATGGCTGAGGAAGTTCAAGAAGCGCGAATTCGCCGAGCCGGGTGAGGGCCCTACCAAGACCCTGCATTTCCACCAGGAGAAGGTCCACGACTTCGCCTGGTTCGCCGATAAGCGCTATATGGTGCAGAAAGGCACCCTCTGGGTGGAGGACTCCACCCGGGCCATCACGGTCTGGTGCTTGCACCGGTCCAATTTCGCCAAGCTGTGGGAGGAGTCTCTTGAATACACCCACGACGCCGCCTACTGGTTCGGCCAATGGTACGGGACTTACCCCTACAATCACGTGTCCGCCGTGTCCGGTGATATGGCTGCTGGCGGCGGCATGGAATACCCCAACATCACCGTCATTTCCATAGGCATTAGCAAAGAAACCCTGGAAGACGTGATCATGCACGAGGTGGGCCACAACTGGCATTACGGCATCTTCGGCTACAACGAGCGGCTTCACCCCTGGCTGGATGAAGGACTGACCGTCTATTCAGAAACCCGTTACTGGTACGCCAAGTACGGTGAAGAAACGGGTGGGCTTTTCTCCATGGGTCTGTTACCCGAGGAATTGACCAAATTGATGAAGAATCCCTATACCAAGCGGCCTTTCCAACAATTCGTTACTAACATTTCGGTCGGCACGCACGATGATCAGCCCATGGAGGGCATTTCCACGGATTTTAAGCCCTTGAACTACGGTGTGGTGGTGTATTACAAAACAAGTGTGGTGTTCGACTTCTTGGAGCACTACCTAGGCGCGGAGCGCAACCAGGCCGCCTGGGACGCATTCACCCGGACCTGGTCCTTCGCCCATCCGGGGCCGGAAGACCTACGGGCCGCCTTTGAAACCACATCCGGGGAAGACCTTTCATGGCTCTTCGACGATATCGTCAAGACCGCCAGGCGCCTGGACTACGGCGTAAGGCGCGTGCAGCGCAAAGGTGACCAGGTGGAAGTGACCGTGACCAACTACGGCGACATTGAAGCACCGGTGGAGGTGGCCACACTCGACCGGGACGGGAACGTGCTGGAAAGCAGGTGGCTGCCCGGTTTTTCCGGTGCCCGGGCCGTGACTTTCACCGGGGAAGGGGTACATACAGCCTCCACCGACCCCGGCTGCTACTCTCCTGACGTGGAGCGCAGCAATGACCGTCCGCCCCTGTTCCACCTGGCGGACATCTACCTGCAGAAACCGGCTCTGCGGTTCCTTATCAGCGCACCGGAAACGGGCCGGTCGCAACTGTTCTTTACCCCCATGCTCTACGGCACCGCTTACAGCGGCCTGCTGCCGGGAGCCGCTTTCTATGGCGGGGTACTGCCCCCTCAAAAGAACGCCCTCACCGGCGGCCTATACTACAGCCTCGAGCAGAAACGCCTGGCCGGGAGCGCGGGGCTGGCCCTCACGCGCTATCGCCTCTGGGGAACTGACCAGCTCTCCGCGAACATGAAATACTCCAACTACCCGGACTACAGCCTGGTGCGCTTCGGGGCTGAAGCCATCTTCCGGGAGCGGGCCGTAAGTTCCCCGGCTTTATTGGTGGGCGTTGTGCTGGATGGGCAGAACCTGACCGAGGGCGCCCTTGATGAAACCCTCTGGGATACCGGCGCTTTCACCAATGCCGCGCTGGCCGCCAGGTACTGGGACCATGCCCACGCCCTGCTGGACTGGGACCTCGCCGCGCAGTTGCGCACCGTAACCGGACAGGCCCATGGATCGGACCCGGACCGCAAAGCAATCATCCTCCAGAGCAGCGCCAAGGTATCATATCGCCATGCCTGGAAAGGCCTGATCCGTCTGCGCGGCTGGCTGGGGCACACCCTCACCGACAAGGACCTTATCCCCGACCAGTACCGCTTCTGGCTCAGCGGCGGGCTGGATGCTGATTTCAGAAATCCGCTGGTCATTAACCGGACCGGAGAGGGCGCTTTAGCCGCCTATCACAGCTTTTTTATCCCCGATGAAGGGCCTGGTCTGAGAGCTATAACCACCGATGTCCCCGGCGTTATCGCCTGGGCGCTGAACCTGGACGTGACTAGCAAATATCCGGTAGCCTTGTTCGCAGACATCGCCGGCACCAACAATGTCGCGGGCGGGGGCTGGCAATCCTATGCGGACGTGGGCATTAATATATCGTTAGGCCCCCTGAAGTTTATCGTGCCGTTGTGGGCGAGTTGGATAGGTGAGGATGACGATCCGCCCTGGAAAGGCTGGCGGATCAGCCTCTCGCTTCCTACCATCAACCTGTGATCGGAGCGACCAACACCTGCCTGGGGATCCCCTCCCGGGCTCTTCCAGGCAGGGGTTAACTGGCGAGTGCCAAATCTCTCCCGTCGTCACGGGACATAAAAAAAGCCCTCGAGGGGGCTTTTTTGAAAATGGCGACCATAACCCTACAGGGGCCACCGACAGTGGTCCTGCTCCTCCAGCAGGGGAGAAGCCGTTTACATTGGCAGGAAAAATTACTTTTTGTAAAGTAACAAAAGGAGTAACAGGGCGATTAAGCCTGCGACACCGTGCTCTACGGCAAGGTTTGCTACAATTTCGTTGATACGTCCAATCACAAAATTACTCGAAAACAGGATATCAAGTACTAAAGCCACTAATATCAATGATACTCCCAGATCGATGACGATCTTGAGCCAGCCACTTATGGTGTCGATTGTGTCTTTGACTACTGCCATTGTACTCCTCCTTTGTTCATGAGAACTGTCCCTCATCGTTATTCAGGACTACATCACCCTCTTTTCCCTGTAGATGAGGAAATTAACCCAAGAAATATTTGAATTCGTCCCCGCTTGCGGGGACGAATTCATTTGGCATCTTACTTTCTAAAGATAGCCAGGATTATAATGAAGACAATTAAGCCAATCACTCCTTGCGATGTGAAACTCTCCACAAATCCAGACACTTGAGCTATGACGTCTACTCCCACACCGAACAAGACATACACAACAAGCAAGACCAAGGCCAGGCCGAACAGCAATTCAACAAAGGCCCTTAGCCAACCGCTTATGGTGTCAAACAGCTCCTCAATGGCTGCCATGTGATATCCCCCCTTTTTGTGTAGATTGACAACTACGATCTTCT
>JABUBL010000056.1_pt1 | contig 23226 bp, 17 predicted proteins | sample 7240371 | NCBI WGS metagenome assembly JABUBL01 (sample SAMN07256343, study PRJNA390944) | subsurface metagenome | isolation source: Methane hydrate marine sediment | place: Pacific Ocean: Eastern North Pacific, ODP site 1244 | collected 2002
GAATGAAACAGGCTTTACCGGAAGATAACAGTAAAAGAAATGCACTCCTTTATCTGCCTGGGTATTTTGTTTTCTTTCTTCCTCAAGTGTTCTAAAATGAAAAGGTCCCTGATTTAACGGGCTTGCATGGTTTGGACTTGTTATAAGTTCCCACCTGTCCTTAAATTTTTTTCTCGCAGAAGGGTTTATTATAGCAATTGTTGATGCGAGAAGCAATGTATTTGTAACAATGAGGTTTGCTCTTGACTTTTGTGGCAATGTAAACCTTCTATTGAATGGGTCAAAGGTTCCCTTATTTTCATCTGGAAATAGAGTAAGGGACTGTTTCATATAGAAATTTTTAAGGGGGCTATTTTTTGACTTGAGAGAAGAAAAATTTAGAATAATAAGAATACTTACAATAATCCTCATAACTATATTATTTCTCCTGAGGAGAGAATAATAAGACAGCACCTGTTGCTTTACCTCCAGCATCCCTGATAGGCCAAACCTTTATTTTGTATAAAACGCGGTCTTTCCCTTTAAAATTAAAATCCTCTATTTTTTCTCCATCAGTGAACAACTTTACAAGTTTTGCTGATAAACCTTTTAAGGATTTTATGCCTTCAAGAGACTTCCCCTCTATTTTCTCAGGATCAGAACCGATAATCATTAATGCAGGTTTATTTGCTGTAAGGAGACGTAACTCATCGTTTAGTATAATAATTCCTTCTTTTATAGAATTGATGAGAAACCTGAATTTTCTTTCAGATTCATGGATTTTCTGTGTCTTCAAACCGTCGACTTTCCGAACCTGTATTAGCATTCTTGAAAGATGGTAAACGAGCACTCCAATCTCATCTCGTGGAAACCCTTTAATTGCTACTTTAAGATCTCCCTTTTCTATCTGTTTAACAAAGTTTGAGAGTCTTTTTATTGGTACTACAATCCTCTCAGGAAGAACAACGATAAGATAAACAACAAAAAGAAATGTGAGTATTAATACAGTCCAAATATTTCTTGCGCCACGACTTGAATATTTTTCTGCTATTTCTGTGAATTCATTTATATGTTGGCGTGCATTCTCAAGGATCAATCCATTTTGTGTATCTATATTTCTTTTGCTTATATCGAGTGATTTTACAGTCCTTGCTTTCTTTGGGTCTTGTTCCCTTTTAGGAAGGATTTTTGAAACATCAAACGATTGAGAAAGTTTTTTCACCTGCTCCATAAGAGAATCCCTCTCTGCTTTCGTCCTTGCCAGGAGCACCTTAGTCATTAAGTCATCATACTCCTCTTTATATTTTTCAAGATCCCTGGCAATCCTTTTCTGGGGTATCTCCTCACGAGAAACCACCATTTTTAATGAATCAAGTAACATAGAAAATCTATCAATATTTGATATTATCCTCATGAAATCTTCAGGATAACCAAATTCCTTACCATCATTTGCCAACTCCTTCAATGAAACAAGATCTACCTTCGCCTCTGTTATGTAAGTTGAATCACTTAAGACAATATAATTTTTAAGATTACCATCAATCTTGAGGGTCAAAAATGAAATTGTCTCACATATCCTCTCAATCTCAGAAAACCTTCTCATACCCTGAATCGTATTGTAGCTCATATTGTTATAGTGAAGGGATACAGCAACAAAAGGCATCAATACAAGTGGTATAAATATCAGAATCAATGTTAATTTAGTCCTGATTGTTAACCTATAATCGAAATGTCGTATTCTTCCTTTTATGTTCTGCCATCTACTACCCTGCTGTTTCAACTCCTATTCCTCCTTTACAAGCCTTTCAATTTCCTCTTCACTTCCAACAACCAGAAGGGTTTCATCCTCAGTGATTTTGTCATCTGGTCCCGGTAGGTCATCTACTTTTATCCTGGTTACTACCTCTCCTTCATCATTTATCTCCTCTATCTTTTTCTGTATTGCAACTACATTTACTCCGTATCTACCTCTCAGGTCTAAATCCTTCAATTTCTTTCCTATGAATTCCTTACGTGGTTTTATCTCAACGAGAAGATGCCCACTTGACAGTGGAATGTTCTCAATAATCTGAGGAGCCACCAGTGCCTTGGCAAGCTGTTCACCCATCTGTTCCTCTATTAAGATAACCTTATCCGCACCTACCATCTTAAGAATCTGTGCATAAAGGTCATTCATTGCACGTGCAATTACTTCACCTACCCCAAGGTTCTTCAACAGAACGGTTGTGAGTATTGCTGCCTCTTGCTGCTCACCGAGGGCAACAATTACCGTATCGACATCTGTAATGCCAATACCTTTAAGTTCATCTAAGGAGGTTGAATCGAGTGCCACTGCGTGAACAACCTTATCTTTTATATCTTCAACCTTACTGCTAACTTTGTCGATGGCAATAACCTCTGCACCTTTTTCACTCAGAGTAACTGCAACCTTTCTTCCAAAACTTCCAAGACCTATAACTGCAAATTGTTTCATATTCTCTCCTTTTTGATTCTCCCTATTTTCCTAATTTTCCTCTTCCACATTTCACCATCTTTTGCTGTTTGTTCTATCCTACCATAATCCTTGCCTTCGGATATTCCCTTTTTAACCTTTTTGAGTATCTTCCAACAGCATATGCGAGTGTAAGTGGTCCAATACGACCGACATAAATTAATATAATTATTATTATTTTGCCAATTGTATTGAGTTGAAATGTTGCTCCAGTTGTAAGCCCAACTGTCCCGAAGGCAGATGTTGCTTCAAAAAGAAGATGCATCAAACTATCCTTCTGTGTTATAAGAAGTAAAGCAGTACCCAATGAAATGATAGATGCTCCGACAATGGCAATTGTAACTGCCTTATATACAACGTTCTTTGGGATGGTTCTGTTAAATATTTCAACATCATCTTTACCTCTTATCATAAATACAACAGCGAGAAAAAGCACAGCAAATGTGGATGTTTTTATTCCACCGCCTGTCGAACCAGGTGAAGCACCGATAAACATAAGGAAAATTAGCATGAAGAGGGTGACATCTTTGAGCTGTGAAGTATCAACAGTGTTGAATCCTGCTGTTCTTGATGTGATGGATTGGAAAAGCGATGCTAAGAACTTCCCCCCTATTCCCTGGTGAATCAACATATTATCAAACTCGAAAATAAAAAATAGGATAAAACCGATAAAAATCAGAGTTACAGTCATAATCAGAACAAGTTTTGTATGGACTGTTAGTTGTGGTGAATTTAGTCTCCATGACCCGATGAAATTTTCTCTTCTGAATAAACCAGACACTACTACAAAACCTATACCACCAAAAAAAATAAGAAGTATCATAACGATATTTATTATAGGGTCTGAAACAAACCATTTCAAGCTTCTTGAGAAGAGGGAAAATCCTGCATTACAGAAAGCAGATACACTGTGAAATATAGAGAAATACAATGCTTTCTTTGCACTACCGAAGAAAGGAAGCCATCTAAAAAAAAGCAAACTCATACCAATAAATTCTGCAATGAAAGTAAATTGAATAATAAACTTGATGATCCTTCCAACCTCACCAACAGAGGGGAATTCAAGAATTTCACCCATAGCTTTCTTTTCCCTCAATCCGAGTTTTGCACCGAAGACTAAGGCAATAGAGATTGAAAAAGTCATTATTCCCAAACCACCTGCTTGAATAAGGAGGAGAATAACTATTTCACCGAATGTTGAAAAATATTTTGGCGTATCCTTTACTATCAGACCTGTTACACAGGTAGCTGATGTTGCTGTAAAGAGTGCATCAACTACACCCGTTCGTTGGTGTGTTTCTGAAGAGACAGGGAATGTTAAAAGTATAGTACCCATAATTATAATTGTAAGGAAACTTATTGCAAGCAGCCTTGTGGGGTTTTTTACAAAAGGTTGTGCAAAGAAATCCCTGAAGAATTGTCTCTTTGAGAAAAGTAACAAAAGAAAGAATATTTCTCTTACAAGTGCGAGAAAACGGGAAATCTCAAAATTTTTAATGGTTGAAAATATTAGTATGAAAAAGATAAAATTCCACCAGTTCCTTCTAATAAACTCTCTTTTTGATAATGAGGTAAAAAGGTAAAAAAAGAATTCAAAGATGCCTGCGATAATAAAAAGGAGACTTACAGCAAAACCTGAGTAGTGTAACCAACCTGGAAAGTGAATAAGGAATCCAGATTCAATAGTAATAAGTAGGGACATTGCTACTGTATACCAGATCATTGTTCTCTCAAACATTTGTAGAGAACCACTTTCTGCCATATTTTTCTTCATAGAAAAATTATAATTGAAATTTTATTTAATGTCAACAATATAATTACCAATGAAGAATTAGGAATTGGGAATTAGGAAATCATCAAACATTCTACATCACTTTCTTAATTAATGACAGTATTCCCTGTTTCCATGCAACCCTGTGGGTTATACCGGAACCTCCAAGGGTTTCAAAATGTTCCAAATACCACTTGTATGAGCGAATCAATGCGTCCTTGTTGCTATATTTTGGTTTCCAGTTGAGTATTTTTTCTGCCTTTTCAATTGATACGAAAGAATCGGTATCTGCAGTTCCGTAAACCCATTTGTATAATGGAGATAACCGTAGTGTCCAGAAAATAGTAAGTATGGGTTTTGCAATCCAGGAAGGTACTGACATAACTCGAGAACCTGTGATACTAAACTTACACATTGCACCAACATCCTCAAGTACAGTGCCGAACTCTTTTGCGCCAATATTGAATGTATCATTGACTTTTTCATTCGGTAAGGTCAGTGTAAGGTAGATTGCATCAACAAGGTCATCAACCTCCAGTAATTGATAATGATTTTTCCCATTACCAATAATTGGTATTTTTTTACCACTTTTTACCCAATCATAGAGTATTTGGAAAACACCAAGCCTCCCTGTACCGATAAATGTTTTAGGTCTTACAACAGGAACACACATCCCTCTTTTTCTGAATTCATCGCATATCTTTTCTGCCACTATTTTAGTCTCCCCATAGGGTCCTACGCCGACAAGTGGGTCATCTTCATAAATAGGATGTTTTATGGGTAACCCATATACTGCAGTTGAGGAGACGAAGACCACTCTCTTTATACCATTTTTTTCTGCCGAAAGGAGTACATTCCTCGTTCCCTCAATATTCGTATCAAAAATGTCCTTTTTCTTCCAGAGGGGAAGTGCAGCTGCACTATGTACAACACAGTCTACACCATGAAACGCATTTTCTAATGCATTTTTATTTCTGATGTCTATATTGAAATATCTGGTATTACGAGGATATTCTTTTGGTTCAATCGGAGCAATATCAATGGCAATAATCTCATCAAATTTATCCTTCAGATTCCTGCAAAGATGATACCCAAGAAATCCAGCACCACCAGTTACAGCAAGTTTCACCATTCCTCCTCCATAAATATTTTCGACGCTGATTTTCACAGATAATTTTCATTTCATTCGTTTTCTATCCTCTGTCATTGCGAGTTCAACTTCTTGCTTGACTCATGCGAAGCAATCCCATTTTTCATCCGTTCTGCAGTTTTGCAGTGCTGCAGTAAAATTCTTTAAACCAATGAAACAATTTGTTATTCGTACATCGTACATCTTACATCCCATAGCTTCTTACCTGCATTTTCTGCGTCTACCTCGTTCATCATTTGGATTTTGTCATTCTCTCCTTTTAATTCTCTTTTACTCTATTATCTCTTCGAGAGAAATATAATAAGGATAGCCGTTATTCCCCAGAGAATAATATCAACAAGCAGTGGTCTATCTGTGAGGAGTGTTTTCTCTGGACTTCCCCCCTCTTCTTTTCTGTGAACAAGGTAGAGGTAACGAAATATTCCGTAGATAACGAAAGGGACGGTAAGTCCTAAAAGTCTCGTACCAAATTTTAGATAGGTTTCCTTTGCCATAGTGTAGAGTGCATATGTAACAACAGTTGATGCTGTAACAACAGCAATCATCTGGTCAAGAAGATAGGAGGAGTAATGAAAAAGTGTATTCCTGTGAGTGTGAGCGTTTTCCCTGAGTAGAATTATTTCATATCGTCTTTTGCACAATCCGAGAAAAAGTGCAAGAAGAAAAGTAGTGAGAAGAAGCCATGGTGAAATCTCAACGTTTATAGCGACTGCACCTGCAACTGCCCTAAGGATAAATCCAAAAGCAATACTAATAACATCAAGAATAATAATATTCTTTAAGGCAAGGGAATACACTGTCATTAGAAGTATATATGAGAAACAAACGATAAAGAAGGAACGGTTAAGGAAAACGGATAAAATCATGGAAGTAACGGCAAGGAGAATGGAAGCAAACAGTGCAAGTCTAATATTTAACTCACCTGAAGCGATCGGTCTCTTCCGTTTCTGAGGATGAGCCCTGTCAATATCTCTATCGATTATATCATTAAGAATATAAATAGAACTGCTTGCAAGACAGAATATTACAAATCCAAGGAGGGATTGAAGAACTGGTCCGAGCCTTGTAAAACTGAAGGAGAAAATAAGACCTGCAAAGAGGAATAAGTTTTTTATCCACTGGACAGGTCTCAGTTCAATAATTATAGGTTTAAGAAATCTCATAGGCTTAGACATAAGACATTAGACATGAGACCTCTAACAAAAGTTGAAATTTATTGCGATTGAATATCGAATGTTTCATTAGCAATGTCTATATCTGTCTCTACAGTTTCTACAGTTGAAGTGGCAACAAGTTCATTATCAATCATTGTCTCTGTTTTATTGGGAATACCCCATATCCCCTCAATTTTTTTGTAATCAGTAAATATAAGCGTAATTATTTTCTTCGATAACATGCCCGTTACCTTCAAAGGAACAAAACGGGTTTGTGATACCCATATCTTCTTAAACGGAACATCCGAATCGTCAGGAGTTTTAATAATATAACAATCTTCATTATTTATCTTTTCTTCTCCTGAAATTCTACTGCTTAGAGGTATTAATTTCGAAAAATCATCGAAAATACCATGTATCATTGCTTCGTCTTTTGGCATCATAGTGATGCCTACATAGGGTGAAATAAACCAGATATTCGTACCATCAAAAAGTATAACATTTTTAGTCTTCTCCTCATCAAGTTGTAGCTGTGAGATTGTTTCTATTCTGTATCTCTTACCCTTCTTTAAGATATTTTGAACAGTTGACACCTCAGCACCATTAGAAATGCTTTTTATCACCTGTGTAATCTTAATACCACCAGCCCTTTCTACAATTTTAGTATATCTTGCATTCATCTCATCCACAATAGTTTTGACTGACATACCATATATAGGGTACGCCACAACAAGTAAAAAAAGAGTGAATGACATTGTTTTTTTCATAATTTCTCCTTTCTTGGTAGCCACACTGTTAAGGTGGGTAAAGGGTTGCGCAGGCTAAAGCCTGTGGCTACCTTTTAGTTATTCGACTGTTACACTTTTTGCCAGGTTTCTTGGTTTATCAACATCGCATCCTCTCATTACTGCAATATGATATGCAAGGAGTTGCAGTGGAATAACAGTTAAAAGAGGTGTTAAAAGGTCAATGGTTTTTGGTATTGGTATACAGTATTTAACCTTCGATTTTATCTCCTCATCACCTTCAGTTGTGATAGCAATTACAACTCCTTTTCTTGATTTTACCTCTTCAATATTAGAAAGCACCTTTTCAAATACTGAATCCCTGATTGCAATAAAAACAACTGGCATATTGTCGTCAATCAGTGCAATCGGACCATGTTTCATTTCCGCTGCTGGATAACCCTCAGCATGTATATAGGAAATCTCTTTTAGTTTCAAGGCTCCTTCTAGGGCTACTGGAAAATTATAACCTCTACCAAGGAACAGGAAGTTTCTCTTCTTATAGAAATCTGATGCGATCTCTTTTATCTTATTATCAAGCTTGAGAATTTCAGCCACCTGGTCGGGAATCTTTTGTATTGCTTCAATAATCTCCCTTCCCTTCTCAATAGATATTGTCCTCATTCTTCCCATTAGAAGAGAAATGAGCGACAAAACCATTATCTGAGATGTAAATGCTTTTGTTGAAGCAACTCCTATTTCTGGACCTGCATGGATATAAACTCCACCATCCGTCTCCCTTGCAATTGTGCTGCCCACAACATTGCAAATGCCAAGAGCGGTTGCTCCCCTTCTTTTTGCCTCTCGCAATGCTGCAAGGGTATCTGAGGTCTCACCAGACTGGCTTATTGCAAAAAGTATTGTATTATTGTCTACGACAGGACTTCTGTATCGAAACTCAGAAGCGTATTCCACCTCAACAGGAACCCTTGTCATTGCTTCCAGCATATACTCGCCAATAAGACCTGCATGCCAGGCAGTCCCACAGGCAGTAAGGATAATCCTATTTACGCGTTCTAACTCCTCATGGTGTCTATCAAGCCCATCCAGCCGCGTTGTGCCGTCGGTTTGGTTCAATCTTCCCCGTATTGCATTTCTCAAGGTGTCTGGCTGTTCAAATATCTCCTTTAACATAAAATGAGGGAATCCTCCCTTTTCAATCTTGTCCAATGTCCATGAAATTTCTTCTATTTTTGGTTTTATCTCTTGTTCCTCAAGCGTTGTGATAGTAAAACCATCGTCCTTGATAGATGCAAGTTCCCCGTCCTCAAGATAGACAACTTGCCTTGTATGGGGAACTATTGGAGCTGCGTCAGAAGCAACAAAGTACTCGTTTCCCCCATCTCCCAATACGAGAGGGCTTCCATTCCGGGCACAAACGATCTCTCTCGGATGATCAAGGGAAATAACTGCTACACCGTACGTTCCTTGTACCTCTGAAAGTGCAATCCGCACTGCCCTTAAGAGGTCACCCTCATAATGCTCTTCAATCAGATGGGCAATAACTTCGGTATCTGTATCTGTTCTTAATTTGTGACCTTTCTGCGTCAAATATTTCCTTAAAGCATTGCAGTTTTCTATAATTCCATTATGGACAACAGCTATCTTTCCATTACAGTCAGTATGGGGGTGGGCATTTTCATCTGTTGGCTCACCATGGGTTGCCCACCTCGTATGAGCAATACCAACTGTTGAATCAATCTTTTCCTTACTCATCAGTTCTTCGAGTTTGGATACCCTGCCAGCTATTTTCTGAAGGACAAGTTTTTTATTCGAATGCACAGCAATACCCGCAGAATCGTATCCTCTATATTCAAGCCTTTTCAATCCCTCTAAAAGGATTGGAACAGCCTGCTTTTTACCAATATATGCTACTATTCCACACATGATTCTCTCCTATTTTTGCAATGATGCCAAAAAACCTCTTACATCATCCATCAAACATCGTACATCCCTTATCTACTTTCACCCTAACATTCTCATCACTTTATTACACAATCCTTCTGCCTTTTTTTTCGTGCGTGCTTCTGCAATAACTCTGACAATAGGTTCTGTGCCTGATTTTCTAATGTGCACCCATCCGTCCTTCCAGTCAATCCTTACACCATCGGTTCGATTAATTCTCCCTTTTGGCAATCCTGAGATAATCTTTTTGTAATTGGGTTCCTGCTTGGTTGACTTTAGTGGTTTTCTTTTTTTTACGATGGTCAAATTAGGTAATTCTTCTTTTAATTGAGTTACAGTCTTTTTTGATTCTCGGAGATATTCAAGGATAACCGCTATGCCAGAGAGAGCATCACGTGTAAATATAAGCTCAGGCAGGATAATCCCACCATTCCCCTCACCACCAATTAATGCCTTAACATCCTTCATTTTTTTCACAACATGTGCTTCTCCAACATTCGTTCTGAATAATCTTACACCATTTTCTTTTGTAACATAATCAATCATTCGGCTCGTTGATAGATTTGCGACAACATTACCTTTACTTTTTGAGAGAAAAAATCTTACAGCAAGGGGCAATGAATATTCCTCTCCAAGAGGAATACCTTTCTCTGAAACAATTGACAACCTATCACCATCAGCATCTGTGGCAAAACCTATGTCCGCCTTCGTTTTTTTCACTGTTTTCCCGAGTACGGAAAGGTTTTCTGGAAGAGGTTCAGGACTCCTTTTGAAATCACCATTTCCATCGCAGAAAACCTTCACAACATCACATCCAAGTTTCTTTAGTAATTCAGGAAAAGCATGAAAAGCAGCACCGTTTACACAATCAATTGCAACCTTAAATCTTCTGCTTTTTAATCTCTTGATGTTCAGATATGGAAGAGAAAGTATGGCATCAATGTGCCTTTTTATACCTTCATTATTATGAGAAACTGTTCCAAGCCTGTTCCAAACAACTGGTTTAAACCTATTATTTTCATACGTGGTGATGAGTTTTTCTGCCTCTTTTCGATTCAAGAACATTGCATTCTTTCCAATAAATTTTAAAGCATTCCATTCAACGGGATTATGACTTGCGGTAATAGCAATACCGCCATCAGCTTTTAGGGATTTTACATTATATAGCACCGTGGGGGTTGGGCAAACACCGATGTCTATAACATCACATCCAGTTGCAAGTAATCCTGAAACCACAGCATGTTTTACCATTTCCCCAGATTTTCTTGTATCTCTGCCTATTACTACCTTTCCACCATTGGAAAATGTTCCAAATGCAAGTGCAAACCGTGAAATCACATCAGGAGTTAATCCCTTGCCAATTATTCCTCTCACCCCAGAAATGCTTACCATTAATGTTTTTTTCATCATAAAAAATCTTCGACACTGATTACACTGATCTTCACAGATCTATTCTATAATTAAGTCACCATTTATAATGTTTCTGACGGTATTCCTGAATATTCATTCACCAAGTAAGCTCATAGTTCTTAATTCCCAATTCTCAATTCTCAATTCCTAATTAGATTATATTCGTCAATTTCACTCGTTATATCTTCATCAATCCCTTACTCTCTCAGTAAGAAAAAGAGCTGGTGATCCGAGTTGAACGGACAACCTACGCATTACGAATGCGTTGCTCTACCGTTGAGCTACACCAGCCATATCTGAGTATACCCTTAAAAATCATTCATGTCAATACTTTTTTGTATGCAACCAGAGATACACACATTCCTTTAAATCATTTGGTCATTGGAGCCGCCCAAAGTGCACAAACCGTTACGAAGGTAGCCGCAGGCTTCAGCCTGCGTTCAGTTATCATTGCAAGTATTCACCTATATTCACTTACGAACCCATTTCGGGATACGGTGCTTATGGAGTGACTCAAAGCGAGTGAGGATGATGAAGTGTCGGGAAGACTTGACTCGCTTAAACGTACCTACTACTTGCCGAGAACAAGTCCTCTTGTTGCAGTGTTTCTTTCTCATTTCACTTTGATTCCTGCATGTGCGATCCACACATAAGAAGGGGAGATTCACACTATTAAATTAGTTTCTTTATCTGACAGATGAAAGGTGAGGTAAGGAATATTATAAAGAGTAAACACTTCTCCTTTTTTAATTTTGAAAAAGACTTCGCTAAACTTACTTGACAAAATATAGAAAATTTGTTATATTACATTAGAACAATAGAGCAAGGAAGGAGGAGAAAATAATGGCAGAGCCAAGATTGAAAGCCATAGAGAGACCAAGTACATATAAAAAATATGCTGATAAGTGGATCGCTATAAGCCCGGATGAGAACAGAATTGTTGGTTCAGGGAGAACACTCTCAAAAGCTAAAACCGAAGCAAAAAAGAAAGGAATAAAAGACCCTATTTTAGCAAGGATACCCAAACATTCAGGTGGATATATAATTTGATGAAATTTAAGTATAGGAAATTTCCAGTAACCGAAAAAACTGAATCCCACCCAAATATAAACTACAGATCCCGTCCAGTCATTCTAATTTTTGTAAAACACGGACCCAGAAAAATACCAACATATTCGCTAATTGACAGTGGCGCTGATACTTGCATATTTGATGCGAGCATAGGAAAAGAACTTGGGATTGATATTGTGAAAGGTAAGAATGGAAAAATGTATGGTCTTAAACAAGAACCTGTTAATGTTTATTATCATAATATTGAGTTGAGTATCGGAGGTCGCACATTTCCTTGCTATGCAGGTTTTTTATCTCCACATTTTAAGGTACCTTATGGTGGAATTTTAGGACAGGAAGGACTATTCAGCAAATTCATTGTTAAATTTGATTACGTTAAAAGAAAAATAGAACTAATAGAGCGAAAAGATAAAAAGGAAACAAAAAAGAAATAATATACACTAAAACTATCCATTCTTTTTATATTGCCGTTGCGAAGCAACCATTACCGTCTCAAAGAGACCAACACCGTTCAAAAGAACCATATCCGCACTGAGCTATGTCGAAGTGCAATTCTTCGTGTCCAAATAGTATCCATAATACAGGCTAATTGCGGCAAATTCAGGCAAATTGAAATTAAATGTAAGTTCAAGTAGTGTTTTGTAAAACTTTTTACTTTTAGCTTGTGCTCTTGTGACTTGTGCACTTGTGTCTATGCGTTCTCTGTAGTTCTAATTTTTTTCTTGACAAATTTTCATATTTCCATTAAAATAAATTATACAGAATAAAATAAATATACAGCAACAGCTGACATTTTTGGAACAAGAATAATTATAGATTGCATAATTTATTTATATAAATTTCTTCAATAGTTTAAGTCCGGCTGAGGTGGAAAGGAGGTAAGAAATGGAAAGGAAAAGAGTAGTGTCAGCATGGATCCAGTTGAGTGTAATGACCGTTGTGGTTCTCGCTTTTGTTTTTACCGGGAGTGCTGGCGCAACCATAATCCGGGTCCCGGACGACTATCCCAAGTTACAACAGGCTATAGATGCGGCAAGCTCCGGAGACACTGTGTTGGTGGCAGCAGGAAAATATGCCCCATCAACAAACGGTGAGTCGTTTCCTATAAACATGAAAAATGGGGTGCGGCTGCTTGGAGCAGGAGCAGATATCTGCACATTGGACGCAGAATGCACAAATAGGGTAATATACTGTCACTTGATAGGCGCTACCACAACCACGATTGAGGGGTTCACAATTACCAATGGCTACGTTACGGGTAGCGGCGCCGCGATCTGCTGCGATAATCATTCCTCCCCAAACATCACCAAAAATGTTATAACTGGGAATAACGCTTCCGGGGAAGCGCGAGGCGGTGGGATCTTCTGCCGTTGGTACTCCTCCCCAACCATCACCAACAATATAATAACCGGGAATAACGCTGGCTTCTGTGGTGGCGGGATTGAATCCTATCTGTACTCGTCTCCGATTATCACCAATAACACCATAACCGGGAATAACGCTGGCTACTACGGCGGCGGGATTGAATCCTATCTGTACTCCTCTCCGATTATCACCAATAATATCATAACCGGGAATAGTGCTGGTTTGGGCGGCGGCATCTGCTGCATTTATTACTCATCCGCGACCATCACTTATGACAATGTATGGAATAATTCCGGTGGTAACTACTACGGTTGTTCGCCGGGAACCGGATGTATCTCTGAGGATCCCTTGTTTGTGGATCCTACGACCGGTGATTATCATTTACAACAAAGTTCGCCCTGCATAGATGCGGGAGACAACGATGCTCTTGGATTGCCTGAGCTTGATTTTGACGGCAACCCGAGGATCCTTGATGGTAACGGTGACGGAATTGCTGTCGTTGACATGGGTCCCTTTGAGTATAAAATGGCTGTTATCCCTGTCGCTCTTGTCACTGGCGGAGGCTGGATACCTGGGAACCCACCTGGTTCTGATTACAAGAAAACCTTTGGGTTCAATGTGCATTCTGAAACTGGGGTTGTATGGGGTCAGCTTCAGTTCAACGATCATGGGACAAAGATGAAGGTTCACAGCGACACCATAAATACCCTGATCGTACAACCTGGAGATACTATAGCCAATTTTTCGGGCGATTGCCGGGTTGATGGAGTGAGCGGATACAGCTTAGAGTGTGAGGTTATGGACAGTGGCGAACCCGGTCACGGTGTGGATAAATTCAGCATAGACATCTACGATGCAGTTGGAAATCCTTACTATTCAGCTGGCGACTTCTTAGGAGGTGGCAACATCCAGATACACGAAATAGAAAGGGAGAAAAATCCTCTATCCACAAGCCACAAACCGCAATTAAGAATATATCCCAACCCATTTACCACTTACACCACCATCACCCTATCCATACCCAGCATAGGGCATAGAGCAGAGGGTATGGAGTTAAAAATCTATGATGTGAGTGGGAGATTGGTTAATGAGTTGTTACTACCTACTTCGTACTCCCCACTCACTACTGAAATCAGCTGGGATGGAAGAGATGAAAAAGGGAAATCTGTTAAGACAGGAGTCTATTTCATGCTCCTAAAATCAGGTAATTTTGCTACTGTGAAGAAGATTACACTTGTGAGATAACCAGGTGTGCAAGAAAAAGAGAAAAAGCAGCCTCCTTTTGGGGGCTGTTTTTCTATATATCCAAATTTACGTTCTTATATTCGAATTTATTTATTACCTCAGGAATATTCGTATTTGCTCCCTTAACTGTTATTAGTTTCGAGATTGGGTATACTTCCATTTCTTTGTCATCAAAAGGCTTAAGCATTGAATTAATTTCGTTAGTATCAAGGTTTTCACTTAACCATCTCTTTTCATCTTGTTGTTTAAGTATTACAGGCATCCTCTTTTTTTTATGAATTTTCTCAATCAAAGGATTTGCTCTTGTTGTTATTATTGAAAATGTTCTTTTTACTTCCTCTGTTTGACTTTTGTCCCATGTCTCCCATATACCCGCTAAAGCAAAAGCTCTTTGGTCAACAAATCTTATGTAGTAGGGATATTTCTTGCCATCCACTTCTCGCCATTCATAAAAACCATCTGCTAATACAATGCAACGTTTCTTTTTAATTGAAAACTTAAATGAAGGTTTTTCAAAAATCGTTTCAGCACGAGCATTGAAGGTGGAAAACCTGATTTTAGCTGCTTTTTCATCGTCCTTTACCCAAAATGGAATAAGTCCCCATTGAAATAATTGAATATGATGTACATCACTATTACATATTACAGGTATATAAGGGGTTAAAAATGCAGACACATGATATAAAGGCTCAAACACCATTGGTTCTATAAAAGCTGCCTCAAATCGCCTTTCTAAAAACTCTCTTTCCTTAATCATTGAAAGATGATAGCACATTTTTCAAACCTCCTTTAATTTTATTTTACTTTATCACAAACAAAATAACTTGTAAAGTGCTTTTTCTTGACTTTTGACAATAAAGTGGTATTTTAATTTTACAGCAAAGTAAAACAGTGAATACATTGAAATATCAACCAAAGAGGAGGGAATGTGGTGAGAAAATCAATCTCTTTATTTTTAAGTGTTGTGATGCTATTCATCCCACTAATAGTAAATGCTCAGGAGACAATAAGTGAGGAGAAAGCTAAGGCAGTAGAACAGGCCGAAGCTGATGCAGAGAGTGATGTAGATACAGCGAAGTGGTTGATGTCTGGTTGTTTACTTAATTACCTTGCAGTTGAAAAAGCACAAGCCATACAAGCAAAATATGCTATGTTAGGCTGTTTCGTTATCTCGACAATTAGTGTTGTTGTAGTTATTATAGCGGTAAAGAAAGTCTCTGCATGTCTTAGTGATTTCGAAGGTTTTACTATATTCCCGAGCTGTGGTTTTGGAAAATGAAATAGTAATACTCTAGATATGAAACATAGTGTTTTCATATTTATGTTATTTAGTAGATTTAATAGTTGTGTTTAATCTTTTCCCATTACTTCGTTGTTTTTTTATTGACATCCATTATAATTTTTATTAAAGTTAGTAAAGAAAAGGAGGATTAAGATTTCGAAAAAACTAATCCTTGTTATTTTATTTTTAGTTTTCTTTGCAGGACTTTTGGGTGCAGAGATGCATTTCTATTTCTCCCATTCGGTTGATACGACACTGGCAAATCCGAATAAAGCTAAAGGATTCGTTGCTCTTGATGAAAAATTGGTTTACAGGATTGTTCAAGCTCAGTATTCTATCGATTTTTGTTTTTATAATATAAAAAGAAGAAATATAGTGGATTCTCTGCTATCTGCTTTCAACAGGGGAGTCGATGTCAGGGTTATAACAGAGCACGACCATGTTGATAATCAAGCTGTCCAGGATTTAATAAATGCAGGGATACCTGTCATTGATGACACATTTGGCAATAATCTTGGGGAAAGATACATGCACAATAAATTTGCAATTTTCGATTTCAGAGATTCTACTTATGTAAGTGACGATTGGATATGGACAGGTTCCTACAACATAACAGATGGGGGGACAGAATCAAATGCAAATAGTTGTATTGAGATTCAAGATAATGAACTTGTTCGTGCTTATACTCTTGAATTTGAAGAGATGTGGGGCAGCAATACAAATGTTCCAGATCCTGTTAATTCAAGATTTTCCTATTTTAAAACCGATAATACAGAACATAGCTTTCTAATAGATTCAATTCCAGTTGAACTTTATTTTTCACCGTCCGACCACTCAACAGAAAAAATCTGCAATGCTGTTTCAACAGCAGATTCAACAATATATTTCTGTATTTTTGCTTTCACACGACAGGATGTTTGTGATACAATGAAAACAAAATGGGATGCAGGTATTTCAGTAAAAGGTGTTTTTGACAAGGGGGATTGGTTTAGTCCGCTCAGTAAACGTCATGATATGACAGGTGGTGGTGTAAATCCCTGGAATCCACCTGCAGCTGTTTTTTTAGATTCTGTTAAAGCTCCCTGGGGTCCAAAAATGCTTCACCACAAGTACATGATAATTGATGCTGATTGTTATTCAGAACCTATTGTCGTAACAGGCTCTCAGAATTGGTCTAATAATGGTGAACTGTATAATGATGAGAACACGTTAATAATCCATAGTCAGGATATAGCAAACCAATATCTTCAAGAATTTGTTGAGCGATACAGGGAAGCAGGCGGTGACTACGTAGGTTGCACAAATAAGAAAGGAGACATCAGACATAAAACCATAGATATAAGACTCACTTGTCAACCAAACCCATTTACTACTTTTACCACCATCACCCTATGCCTACCCAGCATAGAGCATAGAGCAGAGGGCATAGAGTTAAAGATCTATGATGTGAGTGGAAGGTTGGTAAAGTCTTTCACACTAACCACTGACCACTATTCACTGACCACTGTCGTATCATGGGATGGAAAAGATAACACAGGGCAAAAGGTATCAAGTGGCGTGTACTTCTTAAAATTAAACTCAAGAGAATACACAATTTCGAAAAAACTGATTCTAATTCGCTAAAAACTACATTTGAGGTTTAAATTTGAAAATACTTGTTCTTGGTGGTACAAAATTCCTTGGAAGAACCTTTGTAGAAACTGCTCTTTCTAAAGGACATGAGATAATACTTTTCAACAGGGGAAAAACAAATCCTGACATTTTTCCCGAAGCAGAACACTTAATTGGTAGCAGAGACAGTGATTTGAAGCCATTACACCGGAGAACATGGGATGCTGTAGTTGACACCTGTGGGTACGTGCCACGAATTGTCAGAAAATCAGCTGAATTACTAGCAGATTCTGTCGGACACTACACTTTTATTTCAAGTCTCAATGCTTATTCAGATTTCAGTAAACCTGGTGTTGATGAAAACTATCCACTTGCCACCATTGATGATGAAACTGTTGAGAAGGTAACTGGTGAAACATATGGACCACTAAAAGTACTCTGTGAGAAAGCAGCTGAAAGGGCAATGCCTGGAAAAGTATTGACACTACGTTGTGGACTTATTGTAGGTAAGTATGATCCATCTGATCGCTTTACATACTGGCCGGTTCGTATAAACCAAGGAGGAGAAGTACTTGCACCATCTCCTCCAGAGCAGCAGATCCAGTTTATCGATGCCCGAGATATTTCAGATTTTATCCTGATTATGGCTGAAAGGAAACAAACAGGTATTTTCAATACCGTCGGACCTGATTACATACTGACAATGCAGCAGTTACTTGACAAATGCAACAAAATTACAGGGAACAAAGCCAATTTCACCTGGGTCAGCGAAGAATTCCTAACAGAAAATGAAACATTTCCTCCCGTATGGCTGCCAAAGAAATGGGTTGGGTTATCACAGGTAAGTAGCCAGAAAGCCATTTCAGCTGGGCTAACATTTATATCGCTTGCAGAAACTATTAAGGATACACTCTCATGGCATACCACACATCCAAAAGATTATAAATTAAAAACAGGATTAACAACTGAACGTGAAAAAGAACTCCTCTCGACCTGGCATAAACAAAAATCTGATGGCAGATAAAAAACTTGAAATAACCCCAGAGCAAGCACGAAATCTCTTCCTAAACAGGCAATTGTTATTCAATTCAAAACTACCCAAAGGAAAAACCGGGGCATTGAGAGCATTTGAAAAACTCGGCTATGTACAGATAGATACCATAAACGTTATTGAACGCTCCCATCACATTGTTTTATTTACTCGGTGTCCTGACTATAAGAAGGACTACCTTATTCCTCTCACCCTTTGATAACTCAATTATTCTAAGAGACAGAACAGAAAACCTTTTAGGATTCATGTATAGCCTTGAATGTTATATGCCTAAAAATAAAAGAAAATACGGATATTTCAGTTTACCTATTCTGTGGCGAAATAAATATATTGACAAATAGATCCTAAAGCTGACCGAAAGAATAACATATTATTTATCAATAATTTACACCTTGAAAACAAGAAGTTGGATTATTATTAGTTCTTTCCTGCCTTTACTAATTCCTTAAAAGAATTTTCAAAATTTAATAATTGTGATACTGTCCAATTAAACAAACAGATACCTGAAAAAGTTACGCGTAATATCAAAAAATATCTTTAATACTTAATATACAATTTTACCTATATTACAGGGCTTAATTCCTCGACAGATTTAAAATATTTTTCAGATTTGGTAAAAAGGGTTACAAAATCTGTCAAGCAACTAACACATAGAAGTCTCCTTTTCTGAAACTCTATTTTTTTAAATATTCTGGAGATACCAATAAACTTAATTTTTTTTGTTTTTATAAAACTATAATCCAAAAAAGTGTCACCTACAAAGAGCACTTCTTTAGGTTTTAATTTATAATGTTTAATGATAAAATCGATCTGTTTGTCTTTTCTAAAATTTGCTCTAAAACCAAAGGATTCAGTTACTAAGTTATCAATTTTGTGTAATTTAAAGTATCTTTTAATGATTTCCTGCTTAGTACTGCTACAAATAAATGTTATAATTTTTTTATCTTGGAAATACCTAAGAGTCGGAATGACCTCCAGAAAGGTTGGATAATCAAAAATTCCATTCACTTTCCTCTCTTCAAATATGGTGGATACCTGCTGGTTCGCTGGATTACCTGGAAAAATTGTCTCCAACTGACTTGCAAAATCCATTCCTATGGTCTCTAGATACCTACTTTTAGCTTTATCTTTTGAGATATTATAATTCTCTGTAATAACTTTTATTGCTAATTCCGTCAGGAATGGCATTGTATTCGCGATCGTTCCATCAAAATCAAAAATTACAGCCTTAATTTTTCCTTTTATGAGAGAATCCTTTGTTAGAAAATAATTCCATGATAAAAAAGTTCTCCACAGAACAATTGTATTAGTTAGAATAGCAATAAATAGCAATGTAAAGAATACAGAAATCGGATGAAAATAGGTCATTATCCCACCAATAAAAAGCAAGAATAATCTAAAATCCCTACCTCTTCCAGCTTCAATCCACTTTCCTTTATATCGGTAACCAAAATTTACTACTGATTTTGCAGAGGTGTAACTGACCATCAAATTTCCTAAAATAGCTAAAACAGAAATGATACTAATAATTAAAGGACTCCAATAAATTTCAAATATTACTTTCCCACCTATCTTTGCAAATGAGTAATAGAACATTCCTAAAAGTATAAGACCATCAGCATAGCGATCTAAAATTGCATCAACGTAGTTGCCTAAAGAAGATGCCATATGCTTGAGACGCGCTATCTCTCCGTCACTACCATCTAAGATACTTGATATTTGTATCAATAATCCACCTATGATCGCATTACCAAGGAAAAAGAATAAACTGCTTATAAGACTAATAATAAAGCTTATTACTGAGACCTGGTTAGCGGTGATTCTTCTATATATTTTAAGAAGTAGTGGCGTGAAAATATTGATAGAGAATTTACGATTTATATATCGAGAAATTAAGCCATCAGCAGGCTTTATCAACTTACCAAGTAATAATTTTTCTGCAAATTTGAATGTCTTCTCGTCATCCACATCCACCCAGTAATCATCTTTAATATCAAAGGATTTAACCTTCTCTTTATTAGCCAATATCCTAATTCCCCCTGAAAGGGAACTATCGCCATTAATTGAACTTTTTTCGATTGCGTCAAATATTGAAGGAGAACAAAGAAAAACTCCTGTATCGTAAGCGTTGTATTTCTTGATATTCTTACCTATATCTAAAATCCTATTGTCTTCGACAAGAACTTTTGTAGCATCATTAACATCAACAAACTCATTACTCTTAATATTATAATCTACAGCAAGTATAACTTCGCCATCATTTACTTTTTCATTCTTCAGTTTTACCAGTATCGATTCGTCGAAAATGTGATCTCCCATCAATAGAATAAAATTCTCATTTAATAGTTTTTTTGACTTAAGAACAGACAAACCGTTTCCCTTTTCCCATTCTTCATTTATGATATGGGTTATCCTTATATTTCTTTTCTGACTTAATCTTGAAAGATATCTCCTGACCTTTTCACCATTATGTCCAGTTACCACATAGAAATCAGTTATACCGCTCTTCTTAGCAGTTAGTATCACCCGTTCGATAAGGGATAATCCCAGAAGAGGGATAAGGGGTTTTGAATCACCCTTTTTCGATAACCTACTTCCTCGTCCTGCAGCAATTATTAGGCATTTCATATATAATCTCCCTTTTACCTTTAATGAAATATTCTGATTAATGCGATTGCTCAGCTATGAATCACTACAATTTCGATTTTCATTTTGCATGAAAAAGGAAATTGCATATAACTCATTAATCCGAACCTAAGTTTTGATATTACCTGAATTTAGAGTTATATTAAAAGTAAATTGAGTTTATAACTGTCTACTATGGAATAGACAAGAAATCCTCTATCTATGTAGCACATAGATTTACTTTTTTGTTTAATTTACTCATTTATAATATAGAGTAAAAATTATAAAATGTCAAGGTATTTTTTTGAAACTTCTGTGCAAAAGCTTAAACATTTTTGTAAATGGAAAGCATATTGAGATGAAAGATAACATAAAATTAAGACTGAAAAAGGTTCGGGTTATAAAATAGGAATAAAAAAAGACGAGGCATTGCTGCCCCGTCTTTTTAATCGCATAACCATAGTTGATTATTTTACCATAATAATCTTTTCTGTCTTTAGTGTTGTTTTTCCTGATTTTACTTTACAGAAATATATACCTGAAGGTAACACTTTTCCTTCTCTGTCTCTGCCATCCCAGGTGACTTTAGTAGGGAGTAAAGAGTTAGTAGTAGGTAGTGAAAAATCTTTCACCAATCTACCAGACATATCATAAATCTTTAAGCTGACGTTGTGTCTTTCACTAATCCCTGAATACTTGACACTAACTACTGATGTAAATGGATTGGGGGAAATTTTGATATAAGGTTTCTGGGGAGTAGATGATACTGGATTTTCCTCTATACCCGGGAGCAATCCAAACCACTGAAGAATCCTTGTTAGAACTTCAATCCTATCTGGTTCATTGCCTATTGCTTCGAAACCGTAAGAGAAGTAGACCGTCTTATATGTACCACTATATCTGACAGCGCATGGTCCAATTGTTCCAGCATATTCAAATACTGTATCTGCGTCAGCGGTTTTTGAAACTACGTCAGGAGAACCCTGGTTGTTTGCTCCACCTCCACCAGATATTATAAAGGAAAGACCATTACCTATCGGATCACCATCAACACCAAGCACATAATAGTAATTTGCATCATCCGATGTAAAAACAGCATGAAGGTAATTTGTGTAGAACGCAGTACTTCCTATATCATAACCGATATCCTGTCCAGTAATAAAAAGATTACCGCCTCCATCAAGGTAGTTAGAAAGAAGCGTTTGAGCTGCAGATGAAACAGTATTTGATCTAAGTTCACCTGTAAACCAGACGACAACAGAATATTCATCCAAAAATTGTATCTCAATTGAAGAATCAGTTGCCATGTCATATAAAAGACCAATATTTTCTATGGCAGTAGAGAAATAGTTCTCAATATTACCAATTGCATCTCCCCCATCGTTATCAATACATATAATATCAGGTCTCCCTATCATAAGATAGAAGGAATCGGTTCTTGTGTAGTTGTTAGGCTGTGCGCTTATGTCAAGAATAAATTTTGCCCTGTGAACAGATGCAGATGAAGAAACAGAAAAGTTGAATGGGTCCAATACATTTGTAACTGTATTATCAGGTGGTATATCAGGGAACGAAGCGGTACCGTTGTTAATTGTAATATCAGGGTCATCTGTTGATATTGTTGCCGAAACGTTCGTAGCTGGCTGGAAAGGTGGAGGATTGTTATATAGTGAGACAATCATATCAACTGTTTCGCCAGGATCTGCCCTACCATCGTTATCACCGGAGGAGTCATCAATATAATTTCCTTTGTAGGAAATAGCCGGAACATCAACTGGTATTGTCCATTTTGCAGCCTGTTGCACTTCTTTGCCTGTATCATTCTGGATAAATACTGCAATATACATATTTACAAAATTCCAGGATGGGTCAAATGTGAAACCCTGTGTATCATAAATGGTATCTCCCTGTGACAAAGAAATCGATACTCCCGTTGCACTCGGAAGCATCAATCGCTCCACGAAATAAAGAGAATCCTCTCCGCCCCATGCATACTCAATATCAGTTTCAACCGCTGCATATCTGAGGTAGAGAGTCGAAGGAGGATTACCAGTTGCGATAATCTCGGCAGTTATTGAACCAGAGCGAGTATCGGGTGCGTAATTTCCATCGAGGTTGATAATGAACGGACTGTCTATACCTTTTCGAGCATTAAATGCCCCTCTATACTCAGAATAGTTACCCGACCAACCACCAATATATTCAAATATTCCATCAACCCATGTTGTTGGAACACCAGGAGGTGAGTAATAGTTATAGCGTGCAACTCCAAAGCTATTTGAGAATGGACTACTTGTGTGGTACTCAATCGGGACAAGACTATCACCGGTC
>JABUBL010000058.1_pt1 | contig 23149 bp, 20 predicted proteins | sample 7240371 | NCBI WGS metagenome assembly JABUBL01 (sample SAMN07256343, study PRJNA390944) | subsurface metagenome | isolation source: Methane hydrate marine sediment | place: Pacific Ocean: Eastern North Pacific, ODP site 1244 | collected 2002
ACGGCAGGTTGTCAAGGATGCAAGACCATTGAGCAGGCTAAGAGCCCGCTCTACACTTGCCCAGAAAAACTTGATAGTTTTGTTGGAGTGCTCTTCGGGGTCACCGCGAAATTGTGAAGCAATTTCGTGGGGTAAGCAAAGTTGACAAAACACCCCGCAGGGCTATAATCACCGGACTTTTATCGCGTCACGCAAGCTAGCAAGGAGCAGCCGATCATGATTACCTTTCGCGGTGGAATCCACCCGCCTGAGTTCAAAGAATTAGCCGAAGAAAAACCAATCGAGACCATGCCGCCGCCCTCCAAGGTGGTTATACCACTCTCCCAGCACACCGGAGCGCCTGCAAAGCCGGTGGTGGCTGTAGGGGACGAGGTCAAAGCAGGCACCCTTATCGCCGAACCGGTGGGGATGATCTCTGCTGCAGTTCACTCATCTATAGCCGGAAAGGTGAAGGGTATCGAGCACTGGGTGCATCCGGTGTTGCCTGTGCCGACAAAGGCTGTAATCATCGAGGCCGCTGAGACCGATGAACTTGACCCTGCAATCAAACCTAGAACCCAGGCCCAGATCGAGAAGCTTTCGCCTGACAAGATACGCGAGATAGTCCGCGATGCAGGCATTGTGGGACTTGGAGGTGCGGCATTCCCCACGTCGGTCAAGATCACCCCGCCCAAGGACGCGGCAATCGACACGTTGATCATCAACGGTGCCGAGTGTGAGCCGTTCTTAACCGCGGACGACCGCCTTATGCGTGAGAAGCCGGAGGGGATCATCAATGGAGCAAGGATTCTGGCCAAGGTGCTTGGACTTGAGCGAGCCTTTATCGCCATCGAGCACAACAAGCCGGAGGCTATCCGCATCGTGTCCGAGGCTGCGTCAAAGGTTTGGCCTGCGGCAGAGGTTCTGACCGTGAGAACCAAGTATCCGCAGGGCGCGGAGAAGCAGCTCATATCCGCTATCCTTGGGCGCGAGGTTCCAGCCGGCGGCCTGCCCTTCATGGTCGGCGTGGTTGTCCAGAACGCGAGCACGGCCTTTGTGGTTTATGAGGCGGTGGCAAAGCGCAAGCCGCTGTATGAGCGCGTGATTACCGTCACCGGACCGGGAATCGCAGAGCCTAAGAATCTTCTTGTTCGCATCGGCACACTCGCGGCGGACGTGATCTCTCACTGCGGCGGGCTGCGGCCCTCGGCCACAAAGTTCATCTCAGGCGGGCCGATGATGGGCATCGCTCAGTCCACCCTCGAGGTTCCCATTATTAAGGGAACATCAGGCATGCTCTTTTTGGATGGCTCCAGGAGTCTTTTTAAGGTCTCCGAAGAGGTCAACTGCCTGCGCTGCGGCCACTGTGTGGGCATCTGTCCGATGAAGCTTGTGCCTGCCGAGATCGCCCGGATGGCAGAGTACGAGAAGCTGGAAGATGCCGAGCGCTGGGGGATACTGGACTGCATGGAGTGCGGCTCATGTGCATTCGTTTGCCCGTCCGGACGCCGACTGGTGCAGTGGATAAAGTACGGAAAGATGCTCATCTTCGCCGAACGCAGCCGCAAAAAGGAGAAGAAGTAATGGCCGCTGACACTCCCGAGGCTCGCAAGTTCTTAGTCACCCCGTCCCCGCATCTGAAGGCGCCGTTCAACGTAAAGATGGTCATGTACCTCGTGGTGATCGCCTTACTCCCGGCTCTTGGCGGTGCCGTCTACTTCTTCGGGCTGCGCTCCTTGTGGCTTGTTTTGATCTCTGTCGCCACCGCGGTGCTGGCCGAGTTTTTAATGAACCTTGCGTTCAAGCGGCCGCTTTCCTCGTGCCTTGACGGCTCTGCCGTAATCACCGGGATGCTTTTGGCCTACAACCTGCCGCCTTCAGCGCCCTTGTGGATGCCTGTGGTGGGCTCGGCGTTCGCAATAATCATCGTGAAGGCTCTGTTCGGCGGGCTGGGTCACAACTTCCTTAACCCTGCCCTTGCCGGCCGTGCGTTCCTCATGATCTCCTGGCTGGGCAAGATGACCTCGGGCTGGACGCTGAGAGAAGGTCTTGGAACTACATCAGGGATCGAGGTAGACGCTTTTACGGGCGCAACCCCTCTTGGGGTGGTCCAGAAGCTCAAGGACGTGGTCGATCCCAATCTTACCGAGACTGCCAGGCAGGCTCTGAACTCTCCCGAGACCCTCAAGGCGTTGTTCTTCGGTAAAGTAGGCGGCTGCGTGGGCGAGACCTCGGTGCTCTTACTCCTTATCCCGGCGATAATACTGATTGCTATCCGGGTGATAGACTGGCGTATCCCTCTTGCCTACCTCGGCACCGTGGCTCTGGGGACCCTTATCGCCTGGCTGTTTAAGGCGACTCCGGTCACACCTATCTTTCATCTTTTATCCGGCGGGCTCATGCTGGGCGCCCTGTTCATGGCAACGGATTATACAACCACGCCTGTGACTCCTTTGGGGCTTTGGATATTCGGCATAGGGTGCGGGGTATTGACCGTGCTCATCCGATTGTGGGGAGGCTATCCTGAGGGGGTAAGCTACTCGATCCTTTTAATGAACGTTGTAACACCCTTTATCGACCGCTACACCAGGCCGCGTATCCTTGGTGAGAGTACGGCAAAGAAGGAGCGAAAATGAGGCTTGAGGTCAAGATGGTTCTTGTACTTATGGGTGTGGCGCTTGGCTCCGCCGGTCTGTTGGGATTGGTGTTCGGTGTTACCGCGCCGGTGATAGTCGCCCAGAAGGAAGCCGCCCGCCAGAACGCTCTGGCCATGCTTTTACCAGAGGCTGAACGTTTCGAGCCTGACACCTTGATATCCGACGGCGACACCAGCATCATCTACCACGCCTACGATGAGAAGGAGACAAAGGTGGGGATAGTTTTCACGGTAGCACCTAGGGGGTATGGCGGTCCTGTGGAGACCATGGTGGGATTGCGAGCCGACTCCACGATCTCGGCCATCCGCATCGCGTCTGCTGCCGAGGGGATGAGGGAGACCGCCGGTCTTGGTGCAAGGGTGCTTGAGGATACGTTCCGCAACCAGTTCAAGGGTCTTAAACATGACGATCTCTATCTTGCCAAGGAGGGCGGCAGGATAGATGCGATAACAGCGGCAACCATCTCATCCAACGCGGTTACCTCAGGGGTTAGGGAAGGTGTCGAGCGTCACCTTCCATACCTGGTCGAGATGGCAGAGAGAGAGATGACAGCTCAAGGCTACGGGGGCGAGTTCAAGGTAATCGTTCATCTAAGCACGGGAGGCAAGATCACCAGGATTGAGATACCCCTGGAAGGCTTCAATGAAACCACCGCTATCGGCACCCAGTGTTGCGAGCCCGGATTTCTCGCCCGTTTCGTAGGCCTTTCAAGTGCTGCGGAGGTCAAAGCAGTCGACGCCGTCTCCGGAGCTACCGTTACCTCCGAGGCTGTCAAAGACGCGGTAATACAGGCACTTAACCCCTGACGACCGCATCCCTATACTCGCAACTTGCAGGATGCTTGCTCCAACAATCTGCGATCTTTTGGAGCAGAAGAAAAGGAGCATAGAAAAGACGCGGTAATACAGGCACTTAACCCCTGACGACCGCATCTTTATACTCGTAACTTGCAGGATGCTTGCTCCAACAATCTGCGATCTTTTGGAGCAGAAGAAAAGGAGCATGGAAAGAGGCAGTGGCAAAGGTCTTCGCTCCTTAATCTGGATCAAACACAACCTGTCTCAGAGATCAGCCTGAACTTCATCGTAAGTGGTTGCGATCTTAAAGCAAGAGAAAATTCGCCACCACCGGTCCGCAGGCTGCAAGAACCCCTGATATCGCAAGTCAGTGACGATCACTTACGTCCCGGCCCCCAGTCAGGATCGGCATAAACCTCTGCATCGGTAAGTCTTCCCACCTCGCTTCCTGTTATAACAGTTCCTTCCTCTTCCTTGAATTCCCAGACGTAAAGATCGGCGTGACGGGGTGCAGTGCCCAGGAGAAGGGTGTCACCTGTTGGAGAAGCGGTTATGTAGGAGTAACTTTTAAACCAGTCCTTGGAGATAGGGATGATCTGAACCTCCGGCTGAGTCTCATCGTAGCGTATGACGTAGACGGTTCCAATCTTGCCTTCGCTTTCTTTAACCGCAAAGATCCATCTTCCGTCGTGCGACCAGCAGAGATCGATCCAGCTCCCCGTAGTAGGAAGCGGATCATCAAGGGAACCGGTAAGAAGCCGGTAGTCACTTCCATCCCTGTTCACAAGGCCTATATCCGCGCGCGGCACTGGTATCGGGCCAGCTGGCGTATCCTTTTCATACGTGCCCAGATTTATAAACGCGATAACCTCGCCTGAAGGGGAGAATGCAGGCGCCATAGCCTTGGTGAAGAGGATGCTATCCACCGCCTCGCTTTCGGTCTTCCTGTCGGTAAAGAGTGTAGAGATTTTCTCTTCATCGGTCTTCAAGATGGATATTCTGCTTGATGTGGTAAATACCAACTCCGGTGCGGTGGGTGAGCCGTCAAGCCATTGAGGGAACGCGACCTCATAGTGGGTCAGCTCATTCCCGCTGCGATCCGTTATATATAAGTAGGGAGGATAGTCCGGCTTTTGGCGACTCAAAAACGCCACCCTCTCGCTCGCTTCGATAAGGGTGGGAGACCATATGCCCTGCATGCTGTCTTCAAGTGGGGTAATGGATGCCACGAGCTCACCCGTATCGTCGAGCACGTAGATCACAGAGATGGTATCGGTTACCACGATGTAAGATTCTCTATCATCCCACTCGGATTCCTTCTTGCCGCAGAAAACCCCGGCTACGAGCAGAAAGGCAAACCCGCATACAACCATCCGACCTTTCTTAAACATCGAAACCTCCTTATAGAGATAGTCTAGGTGAAGCGCAAGGGATGTCAAGATTATTCGGGAGGTGTTTCGTTGATCGTCTCTGAAGCAAGGTTTACTGCTCGATGATACCGCACTCCTTGAGGAACCCCTCAAAAGTAATCCCCAACCCCTTCTGGCTTTTTTGACCGTCATAGCTGGGAGCCAAGGAATACCCGGATATGACCTGCTTGCCGCCTTCTGTAAGGGCAAGAGCCATCGGTGGCAGCCCCAGATCGGATAGGGCTATGGTTGAATCGGGTATTCGCACGTTACGATTGATGAGTATCTGGTCGCCTGGAAGGTCAAGGAAGTATAAACTAAGCTCACGAGGTTCAGGATAACAAAGGACTGTGATTAACATCCACTCATCCTTATCTTTGAGATGAGCATATAGTGTGTCGATCAGCAACTCGCCTGCGAAGTGGGTAAGGCAATAGAAAACGAACATGTTCTTTTTGCGAGGATGACAAAACCGAACAAGACTGTCTGGTTCAAATGCATGGCTCGTGAAAACTCGTGCGAGCCTTCCATGACCTGCCGGGATAGTATCAACGATGTTCATTCCCTCCGCCGATTCCACGTATTCGTATCGAGCAAGTGGACGGCCACAGCCGGGACAGTCTTTCTTCATGACAAATGAGTCCGTGGCGTTTTCCGTGGCCTTAGCGGATACTATGCGGTATGCGGAAAGCCTGGCAAATGTTTGAGTGAACGTATCGGCGAAGAAGAGGAGGGAAGAAGAAGCGCCTGCCACAGGAACCTCACTTTCCAATCGGTCAACAAAAGTACGCTGATTCAGGTTGTAGACGTCAATGTAGTAAGGGTTGCCTGCGTTGTGGCGGGGAACGACAAGCAAGCTGTCGTCCAAAACACGAATGCCGAAGTAGCCTACGACAAAATCCCAGGACGAGCGCCAATTCTTTTGGTAGGCGGTATCCTGGACGGCTTTGTGAATATCAAATCGAGGAGCCTGGGACAGCGCTTTATATCCTGGAGGGGTATCGGTAATAACCCCTTGAAGTTGCCCTGAGGGGGAGAAAATGAAAACCTCAGGCCCTATGCTGGTTGTCAGAACAAAACCTTGGCTGAAGGCGGCGGCCTGTGCAGAGATGTGGATGGTGGCGTTTTTTTCTTTGTTAAGGAAGTCAAGCACCGAGTCGGGATAAAACCCTTCGTAGGTAACCAGACTGCCTGTTGTGTCGTAGAGGAGGAACCGAGGCCTGGTATCCCAGGAGCCGTAGTACTTTTCGCCGGAGATCATAATCTTCTTACCCAGGACAGCGATATTCTTTCCCTCGATGTGCCGGGAGTGCCGCCATCGGCGCACAAGATCCCCTTTAAGGTTATACTGACTTACGTGACCGCCAGACTCCAGAACGTAGATAAGCGTGTCATCAACAACGATAAGGCTTCGGCATCCTCTACGGGTGGTATCCTTTAGCTCAACGGTGTGGGTAAGGGTTAAGTCGCGGGAAAAAAAGCACAGCCTGTATGGGGTCCTTAACACATAACCGGTTTGTGTAGGAGTGCATCCCGCCAGTCCCCTCTGGGCATAGGGGGGGACTAACAGTTCCTGCTTCTTTTCAAGTTTCAACTTGGGGGAATCTGCCAGGAGTGGAGCGGAAACGCAAAACAAGGCGATAATGGCGGCAAGAGCCGGACAAAGCCGGCTCCTGCCTTTCAGGTTGATTGCTGTCGTGTCCTTATTCACAACCAGGTGGCGGCCAGACCGCGTTCAGCCAGTCCTTAGGGACGAGCATAGTTGCTTCTCCGTCGTCGGCGTTAATGTAGCCTTCTTCCCACTCTTCAGCGAGGAAGTAGTAGTTATCAGGGTCAGCAGTATCCAAGTACCCAGGCATACTTGGTATGCTACAGTATTGATCTGGAACCCAGATCTGACAACGCATGTTGGGTTTGGGGGCGGGACAATCTATCCTTACATGCCACTCACCGGTCACAGGGTCTTCCATTCATCGTATCTGCCAAGCGTGTCCTTCATATATCCACCACCCGGAAAAGGATCTTGAGCTTCCTGCCACGCTAACGCGGTGAACGGAGCAATGAGGAGACCAAAAACAACGACCGTCATGAGGAAGGTTAGAGCTTTACGCATGTTCTCCTCCTTGCTTTTGTTGCTTTTGTTTGTTTTTTACGTTAGAGGCACCCTTCCTCTGATGTCTCCACGTAAATTTTAATCAAAAAGTTGAAGTTGTCAATACCCTCGTCTTATAGACAGATCGGTTTCTACGTTGGTGTGCAGGGAAGATAAGGGTCTTTTGTAACGTGTTATGGATACGGTTTGAGTTCCCCGGTGTGGAGTTGACACGGGGCAAAGTTTGGTTATCTTTAGGTAAATTTAAGGAGGCTTATGCGTTTTTCAAGTTTTGTTAAGTTTGTTAGCGTGGGAGTTTTCCTGTGGGCTGTTTGTGCCCTAGCCCAGACCTACAGGGTGGATCAGATACTTTCAAAGCACATGAAGGCGATGGGCGGCTCTGCGGTAATCTCTCATCTGGCCTCAGTGGTGCGCGAGGCGCGCGTGGAGGCCGGTGGACTGAAAGGCACATCCACCACCTGGATACTTCCGCCGAACCGGACCCGCAACCGCATGAAGGTGGGGGTGCTCGATCAGACCTCGTGTTTCGACGGGGAATATCAGTGGACGATAGACGCCAACGGTGTGCTTTCGATCGGGGACGAGGAGGCTCGTAAAGCCGGACTTACCGAGGCGCTCATTGACGGCCTGAGCTACATGTTCCCCGACTCGACCCTGAGGGTGCGCTACCTTGGCCGCGAGGGCGAGTTGGGCCGCAGCTTCCTCGTGCTCCAGATGCTGCCTGGGGACGGGGTTCCTGCAAAGCTCTGGATAGACGAGCAGACCTGGCTTCTGGCCAAAACCGAACTTACCTCAGGCGGACTCACCACTATCCGGGAATACTCAGACTACTCAAAGGTCGAAGGGCTTATGGTTCCGCACCGCATCCGCATGCAGATCCCCCAGATGCAGCAGGGGTTCGATTTTTTTGTTCACACCGTGAAGGTCAACGGGTATGTTGACGAGCGGCTTTTCTTGCGCAAGGAGCGGCCTGTCCACGACTACGTTATAGCCGCAGGCAAGAAGACAGCCCCGATCGGCTTTGAGTTCTTAAACGACCACATCTACCTCAAGGGCTTTATAAATGGAGAAGGTCCCTTTGATTTCCTTCTGGACTCGGGTGCCGGCGCTTCAGTGATCGATGAGGGTCTTGCAAAAAGGCTGTACCTTGCACCGTCCGGCGAGTTCAAAGCAACCGGCGTGTGGGGCTTTGCCGGCATGTCGTTGGTGCAGGTTGACTCGATAAACCTCGAAGGGCTTGGGCTTTACGGTCAGGTCATCGTGGCGATGGGCCCCTCTGAACTCCTGACACGATACGCAGGTCTGCCCGTTGCCCTGATCCTCGGCTACGATTGTCTTTCCCGGTTCGCAACCGAGATCCGCTTCTCCGACGCTACCGTGACCTTCCACGAGGCTGAAGGATTCGCCGCACCTGCGGGCTACAGCTTCCTTTCCTGTTCCTTCGGCTCCCGTGTTCCTGTTTTGCAAGCAAGCGTTGAGGATGTAAGGGGTCGGTTCATACTTGACACCGGTTCAGGATCGTCTATCGATTGCTCCGAACCTTTTATCAAACGCACGGGCCTCAAAAAGGGACGCAGACTCTTCGAATCGGAACTCCACGGTTTCGGCGGCCCGGTTAAAATCCTGGTGGGCCGAGCCAAGCACATCTCAATAGGCCCTTATTTGATGGAAGATGCTTTGGTTGGCTTTGCCGAGGACGCCCGGTCAGGGGTGCTTTCCTCCGAGGAATACGACGGCATCATAGGCAACGAGGTACTGCGTCGCTTCGACCTCATCTTTGACTACGCAGGCGAGCGTGTGGCAATAAAGCCCAACCCCTCGTTTGAAGAGCCCTTCCGCACCGCAAAGAGCGGGATTATACTTGAGCTCTCCGAGGACGGTCGGATAATCGTCGCCCGCAACGTTCCTTACACACCCGCTGATGAGGCCCAGATAGAGCCTGGCTCACAGCTCCTGGAGGTTGATGGATTCAAGGCGCGCGAGCTTGGTCTCGGCGGTATCCGCGAGATAATGCGTGGCCCCGACGGCACCGAGGTACAGGTCAAGCTGCTTTATAATAACGAAGTTCGGGTAGCGACCCTTAAGCTGCGAACCTACTACTGATGAAAGTTGAAAGTAAGGAGGTCATGAAAATCCTCCCGATGCACTGAGGATTGACATAGGCCCTTAATCCGCCTAGAATAATTCGTGATCGTTCTGCTGTCGCTTTTATTCCTTCAGCCCTCTTTGCCTGAGGACATAACCATCATCTCCGCGACTGGAGATACCCTGTTCTTTAACCAGCTTGCCGATGCGCTCATGGACTACGACGTAATCTTCGTTGGCGAGCGGCACGACGCAAAAGCCGCACATGAAGCGGAGCTTGCAATCCTTACCGCCCTTGCCGGGAGAGACTCAAACCTGGTGCTTGCACTTGAGATGTTTGAAGCCGACGTAGAAGAGGTGTTGTACGCCTACCTGGTCGGAGACATCTCCGAGGATTCCTTCCTTGCGGCCTCCCGTCCCTGGCCTAATTATCAGACAGACTACCGGCCACTCGTGGAGTTTGCCAAGGCCAATAAGATCCCTGTCGTCGCGGCCAACGTTCCGCGCCGCGCCGCCGCCGCGGTGGCGCGCTCAGGAGAGGTCTCACATGAAGTTATGGGAGTAGACAGCGTCTTTATGCCTGACACTTTTCATCTGGACTCAGAGGAATACTACGAGCGTTTCGCAGCCACCATGCAGGCGATGCCTCACGGCGGCCCCATGGGGAAGATGAACGTTGACGCTCTCTACAAGGCTCAGGTTCTAAAGGATGCGGTAATGGCCGCCTCCCTTGAGCCCTGGCTCGATCACCGCATACTCTTCTTCTGCGGACGCTTCCATGCAGATCACCATCTGGGTATCCCCTATCAGTTACACAAGAATCATCCTGAGTTGAAGATAGCGGTGGTTGCCTTGGCCCCGGCGTCCGAGAAGCTTTCTGCCGAGGATCGCTCCCTGATAGCGGACTTCCTGTGGATATATACACCCCACGACGTTACAGAGTAACGCCGCACCCAAAGTTCGGGCACAAGCGGGGACCCCGAAGAGAATAAAAGCGCTTTCCCATTGACACATCTAAGGTAAGGAGTATTATAATTACATGCTGAGAGTCAAGGACTGCATGGACAAAGACCCAAAGGTGATAGCGCCCCAGGCCAGTCTGCGTGAAGCTATCGAGCTGATGCTTGCCGAGCGTGTTGACGGTCTGGCGGTGGTAGACGAGGGTGGCCATTCGCTTGGTCTTATCACCCTGGGCTATCTGCTGCGCGGGTTCATGCCTGCCAACCTGAGCCACTGCCCGGAGAGGATGCTGGAGGAGCTGGAAGCGGTTAACATCCAGGCGTTCTTCGGTCCGACAAGTGGACTCTTCCTGGTGGCAGACTTCTTTAAGAACGACGTTAAGCCGGTATCGCCTCAGGATTCCCTGATGCTGGCCGCGGCCGAGATGCACCGTCAGGAGCTTTTTATGCTGCCGGTGGTCGAGGAGAACAAGCTGGTAGGCATGATCTCCCGACGCGACGTCATGCAGGCATTCTTTGACAGATCCTCCTTTTCTCCTTCGGAGAAAAGATCGGAGGAATAGATCTCTAAGCCTGCCTTTCCATATCACTTGAGCATAAGTAGTCGGGATTTTGCGATCTTTTGTTGCTAGGCAACAAAAGGAGCATTTAATCTCGGGGTCCCCCCGGCGTCACCTGTCCTGCCGTCCAGGATGTGAAGCAACGACGTGGGGTGACTAGTCTTCCCGGGGCAGGATGCGGACCGAGTCCTTCGCAATCTTCTCTACCGCATCGCTTACCTCCTCCTCACTCACTATCCCGTCGTTTAAGAGCTCCTGCAGCCGCTTCTCGTTCACCATGGTGACCTTATCCCAGAATCCCAGCCTTTCCAGCAAGGGCTTCAGCTTCGCCTGATTGATCTTGAAATGCGTGTTTATTTGCAGCCGTGCCGATCCCTTGGTGGTGAGTATCTTATGTTCACCGCGTCGGTTCATCTCCTCTAATATCTGTTTCTTTACCTGCTCCATCTGTTTTTCAATCTCCGCACGGTCCGCGCGCAGATCAAGGTAGCGGCTGATGGCAGGCTCAAGGTCCTCAGAAAGGGCCTCGAATTCCTGCTCTACAGGCGGTTCTAGAGGCTCGTAGCCGGAGAAGTAAAGATAAACAGCTGTCCGGGAGGCTATGAAGTCGGCGATGTGCAGGCTCCACTCCAATGGTTTCTTGGGCATGCGTAAGGGCTGCGGTCCCCAAAGCCCCTGATGGCACTCAATGGCGTTCATGATCTCGTCAAAGTAAGGTGTCTCTGATGCCAGATCCTTCAGCTGATGGCGGACGATCAGAGGGTGATCGGCTTCAGTTCGATCCTCATCCACCAGTCCGTTCTTGAATGAGTCGTGCAGGATCGCTGCAGCACGTAATACGTCGAGCTTTGCCCCGTCTATCTTGAATACCTTGGCGATCTCTGTGGCAAGATAGACTGCCCGCCTGGTATGCAGGACAAGACCGCCCTCGCCCAGGGTATCCAGGGGATGGAAGCGACCCGAGGCGGAGGCGGGCACGTGCCAGAAGTAGGAGGGCACCCGCTCAAGCGCCTTGGTCACGAACAGACGAATCGAGGGGTCCTGGATCTGTGCCAGCTCCTCGTCGAGATTAAATTGCCGCTCTGCGTTCATAAGCCTAATGTTAGGGAGGATTGGGCGTTTGTCAAACCTTCGATTCTTCGCATGCTAGAAGTGGCGCAAGCAAGACTTCTGGGTTTCCCTCGGGATCCCCACAGAGTTGCATAGCAAATCTGTGGGGCACAAAAAACGCGGGGCCGAAGCCCCGCGTTGCAATCTTTGGGATAATTACCTGGTGAAGTCGGTCAATTCGGTGGTAACGTCAATCGTTAAATAGAGGGAACCTTCAACGACCATTTCGATTTTGAACCAGCTTTTGATTTTACCATAATCCTTATCCCACCAATCGTAGGCGCCGACATACCCAGCATCCTCTGGGTAGGTAACCTTGATTTTGTCTGCATCTTTGTAGGTTTCTTCTCCAATGGTTACATCTTCGGTAGTCTCGGCTTCGTAAGTGATAACGTTGGCTGTGTCTAAAGGCTGGGTCCAGCTGTCCAGGGCATACGGTATGGAATAGGCGGGTTCGGTGTCTGCTTTGTCGTTGTAGAAGTCTGCTTTCTCATTATCTTTGTCAAAAGCCATATAGAGGTAAGTAGTCGTATCTTCCATTACGTTCTTGAACTCCCATAGAACGGTGCCGTCGTCGAGTTCGGTTTCGCCCACACACTCGGTGTCGGTTTTGGTGATTGTGGTATCATCCGTTACAGTCCAGACATCCTCAACAAGTGTTGAGTCGTGCTTAATAACGGTGGTCTCATACGTAGCGATGGCGCCTTCCTTTACGCGGAAGTAAGCAACGCCTGGTTTGAAGATTTCGCAGCCGGCAAACCCGATCACTAGCGCCACAGCCATTACGGCTAACAAAGCTTTCTTCATTCGTAGCCTCCTTTAGCTAGCTTGAAATTAAAGTATACTTAAGTATAGAGGATTTGTCAAGGGTTTGAGTTTTTAGAGAATGTGAGGGAGGGAACTTTCAAATGGGGAAAGCGTAACTCACCAAAACAAAAAACGCGGGGCCGAAGCCCCGCGTTGCAATCTTTGGATAGAAAGGTTATTCGCCTTCGGTGAACTTGTCGAGCAGGCTCTCACCCTCGATAGTCATAGTGAAAGTGTCTTCTTCGCCGTAAGGTCTGGTCATGACCCACTTGAACTCGGTCTTGACGCTGCCGACGTCCTTGGCCCAGTAGTCAAAGGACTCGTATGAGTCGTAGTCGTCGTAATCCTCGGGTTTAGCCTCGATCTTGAGACAGTCGGTGTAATCGTTGGCCTCTACGCCGGTCTCAACGACCGTGTAGTCGGTCTTGAAGGTGATAGTAGTTGTGAAGGTGTCTGAGTCGACGATAGAGTCGATAATTACTTCCTCAATCGTGACGGTCCATGTGTCGTCCTTGTCTGGCTTTGACGGGATCTTGTACAATTCCTCGGTGGCATCGAGGTCTTTGTAGAAGTAGATGTAATCCTTGTCGGCGTCGACGTAGCTGTAGCTTGTCGTGGGGTCTACGCCTTCGACATCTACGGTGAGGATGGTCTTGATCTTCCACACTTCGATGGGTTCATCACCGGTGGTTTCTTCCAGGGCCATGACTTCGCTAACCACGGTGGTGTTAACCGTGATTTCTACATCATCCATACCCTCGGGATAATCCATGGTGGTTGTTGAGGTGCCGGAGTACTCCCACTTGTTGCCTTCCGCGAGCGGGTAGTATGGGGAGCCTTTTTGGAAGATGCTACAGCCGGCGAAACCGATAATAAGGGCGATAGCCAGTACGGCTAACAAAGCTTTCTTCATTCGTAGCCTCCTTTAGCTTTGATAATGCAGAAAGTTTATTGATTATCCGGACTTTGTCAACCCCCCTTCGGCCAATTGTCAATATTATAGTTTAAAGGGCTATTCTTGACATCCTCGCCTGATACGGGTAGGATAGCTTTAATCCAAGGAGGAGACATGAAGAACGTTTTGTCCGTGAAAAGAGCAGCGCTCGTAATCCTTGCGCTGCTAGTACTGCCAACGGCGGTTACTTACGCTCAACAAACCGAGGATCGCTACCTTACCATCACCGAAGAAGGCGAGTTCGTAAGAGAGATAGACGTCACCGGCTGGGACCCGGGTGAGGAGTTCATCTACTTGATGAGTGGATTCGTTAAATTCTATTATCCCTGGCAAGGGGAGGATAGCCTCGATTACCGCATTGAGGATGGCCTTTTATGGGTGAACGATAAGCTGATCGGTGCAAATCTTGAAGAGGTTGCGTTCGCCGATCTGTCCAATCCTGAGGAGATACTCACAGTCATAAGAGTTGAGAGGCAGCATATGCCGGAGCTGAAGCGTTTCCCAAACCTCACTGCTGTAAGGGTTTCTTCAGAGATAGATGACGCCGACTTAAAGCATCTGGCGGGTCTCACCAACCTGAGGTGGTTGTGGCTGCCAGACCAGATCACGGATGCCGGGCTTGGCCACCTTTCAGGCCTCACCAACCTGAGGGTGTTGGATCTGAAAGACACCGACATCACGGACGCCGGGCTTGCGCACCTTAAAGGACTTAAGAACCTGAGGGAGTTGGATCTGGGCTGGACCAAGATCACAGGCGCCGGGCTTCGCCACCTTAAGGGTCTCACCAACCTGAGGGTGTTGGATCTGTGGCGCACCGCTATCACGGACGCTGGACTCGTTCACCTAAAAGACCTCGCCAACTTGAGGGTGTTGGATCTGGGAGGCACCGACATCACCGATGCCGGGCTTCGCCACCTTTCAGGCCTCACCAACCTGAGGTGGTTGTGGCTGCCAGACCAGATCACGGACGCCGGGCTTGCACACCTTAAGGGTCTCACCAACCTGAGGTGGTTGTGGCTGTATGGGACCAAAGTCACGGACGCCGGGCTTGTGCACCTTGAGGGACTCACTAACCTGAGGGTGTTGGATCTGGGGCGCACCGATATCACGGACGCCGGGGTAGAAGAGTTGAAAAAGGCGCTGCCGGAGTGTAAGATTTACCACTGATTTATGCTCCTTTTGCCCGACGGGTAAAGATCGCAGGGAGAGCCCGCCTCTGTCATCGCGTGGACCACGAATAAACACCCCACGCGGCTGGCAAGACTTGACAGGCTCGATCTCGTGATTAGGATAGAAGACAACAAGGAGGTCCGATGAAGATCGTAAAAAAAGTTCTACCTGTCCTTTTGATCGTCCTGGCCCTGGCGGGCTGCGGACTCGTTGACCAACTCAAAAAGGGTGTAGCCCGCAAGGCTTCACGCATCACCTCGGTTGTGGCCACTGACACCGTATCAAAGGAATTCGCGATAGTGGATATAGAGTACGTGTTTACCGGGGCCGGGATAAGCGCCGACAAGGTGGTATTCAGCAGGGAGGGTTCGGACCGACAGGATACGTTGAATATCGTTCTGGTAGGAACCATCTACACCGATTTAGACACCCTTTCTTCTAACACAACTTACACCTATAAGATGTGGGTGATTGACGGCGGCGAGATGAAGGAGTACGACGAAGTGGAACTCACCACCCTGCCCGCTATAGAGGTAACCTCCCCAGACCTGGCGGTATCCGGTGACCTCACCGTGACCTGGAAGAAGATTTCGACACAGGATAAAGACTATCTGAAGTACAAGATCGAGATCTTTCAGGTCAAAGCGGAGGATCTGACCGATATTGACGGCCTGATCGCCCTCACGGATCCGCTTGAACCTGTCGTGGAAGTCGAGCTTTCTGAATCGGACACCGAAGGTGAATATACGTTCAGCGCGGCAAACTATGAGCTTCCCGGAGGCTACGTGGTTAAGGTATCCACCACCAGCTTCTTTGGTTCGCTTGTAGATAAAGCATCAACCATCAAGGCTTTTGTCTGGAGCGAGTAGTTTCCGACAATCAGTGTACAAGGCCGGTGGCATTCTCACCGGCCTATCTTATTCTCCATTTATCCGGATCGAACCGGCTGGGATTTCTTTTTGCTTTTGGCAATCAACGAGAGGGCAACTGCCAGACCGACCAGTCCAAGAGCAACAAAGGTGATCCACACACCCGCAGTCATATAGGGTGATTTGAAACGGAAGACGACCTCGTGTCTGCCCGGCTGTAACGTGACCGCACGCAGGGTGTAGTCCGCGCGGTAGACCTTCTGCTCGACCCCGTCCACCCACACCCTGTAATATGGATACCAGTTCTCCGAGAGCACAAGCACCGCCGGTCGTTTAACGTCGGCGGCGATCTCGATCACGTTCGGTTCATACCTCGTGATTTGCACCTGGCCCGGTGAGGTTGTATCTGATGGGTCAGTTGAGGGCTGCCAGCCTTGTGGCTTCTCTTCAAGTATCACGGTTTTAAGTGGATCGAAATTCACTCGTTTCATCCGAGTCAGGATAGCTTCGTTCTCGCCGATCACCTCAACGTCAGTGCATAGCCATGCTCTGGAGTGCTGTCCGTAATTGCGGTAGATTGCGTAGCGCTGACCGGTATAGACCGGACGGAAGGAGCTGCGGGTGGTGTCAATCCACGGGGCAAGTTCTGCGTGCAGCGCCATTATGGTCTGCTGGTCCTGAGGGCTGTAGGCTGCAAGTTGGCTGGTGTCGGGGAGTCGTAGCGCAATAAGATAGCCTACATCCAGCATGGTCAAAAACGCTTGGTAGCGCAGGTTGCGGGGATTGCGGAACATGATGGTGCGAGGCTCGCCGGGAACGTCTATGAACTCCTGATATCGCCCGAGCTGGTTTCCGTGATATCCGCCCACCGACTGGATGTGATAGAGCATGAGGTAGTCGTCGTTGCGGTAGAGATCCTGGCCGCGGAACTGTAAAGGGAATACGCGAAAGACGCCCTTTTCTCTTTCAAGGAACGATACCACCTCGTCCGGTGCGTAGAACTCGCCTGCCGAGACGGGGTTGCCTGCGCGGTCCTTTACGATATTTACGAAGTGGCGGTCAACCAGCCACAGATCAATAAACACAACAGCAGCAAGGATTACTCCCCACAGCCATCGGAGTTTGCGCAGCTTCCTCCAGAGAAGGATGACAGCAAGTCCCAAGCCGGTAAAGAGTAAGCCCAGCCAGAAGCCGCCGGCGGCGTTGGGGAGGTTGTCACGCATGCGGGAAAGCAAAGCACCTGCTCGCGCACCGCCCTGTGCCTTGATAAGGCCTCCTTTTGCAAGCGATGCCACGAAGTTGCCGAAGCCCTGCGGGGCAAGAGAGGACCACAACCCGAAGATCAATAAAAGCCCGGCCACTACTATGAAGACAACGGTAGCTGTATCCGCCTTTCTCTTTTTGTCTTTGGGTAACTTAAGCGGCCTCTCTAAAGCGGCCTCGAGACCAAGTGCGGCCAAAACCACCACCGAGAACGAGACGGTAAAGAAGATCATCGCAGGTGCGCGGAAGCTATTAAGCATCGGGAAGATGGTGTATGGGATGCGGTAGAAGGGTGTGTTTCCGCCAAGGGCCATCAGGATGGCGAACAACCCAAAGAAGGTGAAGAACTTTGTCTCCCTGCGCTTCCAGGCAAGGATTATCCCAATGATGGCCAGGGCCAGGATGATTACCCCGAAATACTCGGAGTGCTGCTTGAACGCGTTGGCCCCCCAGTAGTTTCCCAGGATCCCGGAGAAGCGTGGATTGAAAAGATCAAAAAGCTCGGCTCGGGGCAATGACCACGAGGTGTTCCACTCCCAGCCGCGTCCGCCGGCTCCACGCGGGGAGAGGCCCAGGTAGCTAATCGCGGGAAGGAACTGTATTGCAGAGATGGCAAAACCCAGAGCAAGAGAGCCGAAGGAGAACCCCGCACTCTTAGTGGCAAACCCCCAACGCTTCCTTTTGAAGCCCAGAACGAAGAAGCGGAAGATGATATAGAAGGCCATCATCATCAAAAGGTAGTAGGTCATCTGAACGTGTGGCGAGAGCAGCGCCAGGCCTATCACCAGAGCCAGCAAAGCAAAATACATCAACTTCCGTTTTGTCTGTGGATTAAAAGCCTTCTGTATAAAGAACAAACCTGCGGGCAGGAACGATGCGACTATCACCTTTCCGTCGTGCCCTGCATCCACCAAAGAAACGATAACGCAGGTGAACATGTAAGCCACCGCCCCCACAAGCGCCACCGGTTTTTTGCAATCGAGGGTCCGCAAGAATCCGTAGGTGAAGATGCCGGCAACGATGATCTGCAAGACAAACACAAGCGCCATCACCGTGCCCACCGGCAGGATCGTCCGCAGTAAGGCTGTGATATAGAACACATCGCCGTGGAACGCGTCGATGTAGGGCAGGCCTCCGAAGATGTAGGGGTTCCATAAAGGAAACTGGCCTGTTGCCCTCAAGCTCTCATGGACAAAGCTCTTGAACATGTAGCCTGATATGAGCTGGTCTGAGCCGTGTATCAGATGTCCTCTTGTCAGGGTGTTGGCGAAGAGCAAAAACACAAGGATGCTTAATCCCAGAAGTATCCATCCCCAGCCTATCTCGATCCTGGCAGGGGTTGTTTTTTTAGCTTCCTGTCTTGCCGGTTTGCGAGACTTTTTTGCTGCCATTGCGCCTCCGCACAAAGATAACGGAAATTAGAACAAAAGTCAACTCTGCTGCCGTAAACCACAACCTCTGCCCGAAAGAGAGGGCAACCGCTACACCTGATCCTACTAGACTTGAAAGGAAAAGAGCGAGCAATCCCTCGCGCACCCCCAGCCCCCCTGGCACAAAGATCGCCAGCAATCCTACTATGTATGCCCCTGCAAATCCCCCGGTTACAACCATCCAGTCGGCTAATGGCAAGGGATGAACCGATGCTAAAAACAAAAAGAAAGCCGTTCCATATAAAAGCCAGCTCAACATATATAGAAGAAAGAATCCTAAAAGCCCCGGGTAGGAGAGCTCAAAGCGTATAGGCTCTCTTTTGAGAAGCCTAAGGATCCAATTGGTTATCCGCTCCAGTATCCTGGGATGCAGGAGTGCAAGAATCACCACCAGCGGCAGAATGAACCACCACAGGGAGATCGATTCCACTCCTAATCTATCAAGTAGCGGGGCGAGCATGCGCTCCTGCTCCACAAAAAGTGCTGCAAAAGTTAAGAGGATTCCTGAGAGCACCGCAAGTATCTGAGCGAGCACTGCGGCCCACACCCCGGCCTCGGCGCGCACACCCTCCCTGCGGCCCAGATAAACCATCCCAACCACCTGCCAAACCTTGCCGGGCAGGTAGCGGCCCAGTGAGGACAGCGAGAATATCCTGAATGCTGAACCAAGGGATATGCGAGCACCCAGTCTTATAAGCAGCCATCGCCAGAGAACGATCATGAAAAGAAGGGTTCCGGCGAGCAGCGCAAACGATGCTATAAGAAGCCAGGGGTTAAAGTGCCATGGGAAGTCGGCTACCTCGTGCCAGTTGCGGACGACCGTCCTTACAAGAAAGAACCCGATTGCGCCTATGGCCAGTATCTGGATGATCCAACGAACAATTTTTTTGAGGATTTTGGTTCTATCGGTTTTCTTCATCCGAGGATTCTTTTATATATGTTGAGTAGCCGGAGTGCTGCAGGGGCGGCAAGGAAGCGTTCTTTGGCCGCTTGTTGTCCTCTTTTGGCCATCAACAGGGTCTTTCTTCCGTTATTATATAGCTCCTTGATCGCCTGTGCCAGGGCGTGCGGATCGTCCGGGGGGACAAGAATCCCGGTCTCCCCGGGTTGAATAATCTCCCTCTGCCCCCCTGAATCGGCACCGATCACCGCAAGGCCGGCTAACTGGGCCTCAACCAGGACCACACCAAAACCCTCTTCCACCGAGGGCAGAACCATCACCCCAGCTTCCAGGAGAATCCCTGCTAACTCGTGATGTGGTTTACGTCCAAGGAACTCCACCTTACGGGCTATCCCCTCCTCTTTTGCCAACCCCTCCAGCCTGGCTCTCTCAGGACCGTCCCCTACCAGAGTAAGGTCGAGGTCTATTTTTCCTCTTGCAAGGATCCCCAAAGACCTCACTAACACGTCGAAACGTTTCTGCCGAGCAAGGTTTCCGATGCCGATTATCCTTCGAGTCAGCTTCTTCCTCGCCGAAGTAAGGAACATATCCGAGGCGGGCATGGGAAGCACAATGCTTGGAATTCCCCTTCCGACCAATCCCGAAACCCTATCCCTCAGATAAGATGAGACGGGCAGGATGAGCCGAACCCTTTTAAGCACCCAGCGGGCGAGCAATGACCCGAAAGGCAGTCCCTTAAGCACTCTAACGTCTGTGCCGTGAACACTCAAAAGAAGGGGCACTCTCGATGTGGCAAGGGCCGCCCGCGCCGCAACCCCTGCAGGAAGCAGCCAGTGCGCGTGCACGAGATCTATCTTCTCTTCCGCTACTATTTTTCTCGTTTCTCTCACAAAGGCGTTAAGAAACGAAGCAAGAAGTCTTAACCCCTTCGCTGGTCAGAGCTTGAAAACGGCAAGCATGTTGCCTTCGTAGGCCAGGGTCTCATCCTTATCCGGTGCGTAGCGGAAGCGGCATATCTTTACCCCGTGACGTTTTTCTCGCTCGGCCAAGCCTGCGGCGTGAGGGCAGAGAACGTAAGGTTCAACCTCATCCTTCGCAAGCGCCCCTATAAGTTCCTCGATGAACGCACCCGAGGGGTCTGCGGCAAATCTCGGATAGTTGTGGGTAAGATAGAGAACCCGCATTTAGGGTCAGCGTCGCCGGCGCTTGGAAAACTCAATCTCTGCACGCAGCTGAGCAACCTGTTCGGCCAGGAAGCCGGCCATCAAAAGCAGAAGGCCCGCAACGATAAGAAGGATCACAAGGTAAAGAAGCGGCCGGAAACCAAGACCAGCGAAGATGCGCAGCCCGATTGCAACCAGCCCGGCGATTATGCCGAGACCTATGCTTGCGCCACCGAGTGTCCCAAACAAAAGCATCGGCTTGCGGGAGTAGCGCAAAAGGAAAGATACCGAGATAAGATCGAGCACCCCTAGAGGGACGCGCCAGAACCCGAACTTCGATCGCCCGTGCATCCGAGGCCTGAGGGTAACGTCTATCTCCTCGATCCGCCAGCCGTCCTTGGCGGCAAGCACCACAAGGTAGCGGTGCCAGTCCTTGCGCAGGGATATATCCTCAACAACCTCGCGGCGGAACGCCTTCACCGAGTTCAAATCCCTTACATTGATCCGGAATAACAGCCTTGAGAGTGTGTTGTAGACCCCTGAGACAAAACGCTTCTTATAACGTCCAATCTTATGACCGGTGACCAGTTCAGCCCTTCCCTCAAGGATCGGCTCAACCAGTTTGGGGATGTCGGTTATCAAAAACTGCAGATCCGCCGGGAAGAAGACAAACACCTCGCCCTTTGCTTCTTCAAATCCAGTCTCGAGTGCGCGGGTGACGCCGAAGTTCGCACGGTGCTTGAACACTCGCAGGAACGGGTGCTTTCGAGCAAGCCCCTTTGCCGCGGTATATGTTCCGTCGGTGCTGCCGTCGTCTATCAAAAGGACCTCGAAGCCGAAGTTCGCTTTCTCGGAAAGCTCTGCGAACCCCCTCACAAGGAGCGGGATATTTTCTTCTTCGTTGCATGCGGGCACGATAACCGAAACTTTAGGCCTCTTCACAGTAAAAGTCTACCTTACAGAACAGGAAAGTCAAGCCGTCTATCCTCCTTTTCGCCTTCGGCAAAAGGATCACAACCCCGCACAATCTCATAATTGATTGAGATGTTAAGTTCTCAGGCGTGATGCAGGAGTTAAGGTTTTCTGTAACCCAGATTCACTAAATGGACATCCGGGCGGTGGGCTTGGCGGCCTTTGTTTCCATAAGTCGCGCAGATACGCGCCGTACAGAAGAAAGGGAAGGTGGCACGCAACTTGCTTTGTTCCTCGATAAGGATAACAGGTTCTTTGGACAACTTCGATAAGGGTATTCGTGTAGTTGTTCTGGATTCCCGCTGGGGGTCTTGACAAGCACGAGAAAAACCCTATACTTTCAAAACAAGGAAACGATAAACTGTGAAAAGGAGGTGAAACGTAAATAGACCAAGCAAAGGGCGAAAACTAGAGAAAACCCCGTATGCATAAAACAACCTTTTCAAGGAGGAACGAACAATGAGTAAAAAGCTTTTTGCGGTAGCGCTAATCCTCAGCTTTGCGGTGCTGGCCTTTGCGGCTCCGCAAGTCGTTGATGGAGGTGAGGCGCTTCCCGCTACTGATGGCTTGGGAACAACGCCCGTAGAGGGCGGCAGCGTAAGCTGGGCCTACCCACCTAACGCGGCAAGCGGTTGGTACTGGATGTATGACAACCTCAGCTCCCCTCCGTTTTCCGATCCCCCTGTGGCTGGGTTGCCTGGATTCGTGGACATTACTTCCGGCGACCCGTGGGCTCCCTACAACGACAAGCCCTACGAGTATCAACTGCCTGACTCCTTCTGGTACTACGGCAGCTGGTATAAGCCGGACGATATACTCTACGTGTCCCCTGACGGCTGGGTCAGCTTCGATCCGGCCGCGGAGCCCGGCTTCCCCACTCCTCCGTCGGCCATCCCGCCCTTCCCGGTTACCGATGCTCCCAACGCGGTGATTGCACCGCTCTGGCAGGATATGGATCCGACCCAAAGCCCGGATCCCAGCGACACCAACCGTGTTTACCACGCGTACGATGCGCAGCAGGAGCAGGTGTGGATCCAGTGGTACGATACACAGGGTCACGCCAACACCCACATCTACAACTTCGAGCTCGCCCTTACCCTTGGTGGGCAGATCAAGCTTATCTCCGAGGGTGCGTGCGGCGTGGTCTTTTCCTACCACTTTATCCACTTCTTCTACCAATCCTCGAGTCACGGCTGGACTGCGGACAACGGCGAGACCGGTATCGAGAACCAATCCGGTGAGCACGGCGTATACTACCAGGGTAACATTTCCAATGGCCGCAGGATCCGTGCCGGCTACAAGCGGATCTTCCAGCACGACGTTCAGGCGTACGTCTTCCTTTCACCGGCTGAGACGGTACTTCGCTGGACCGAGATTCAGCCGATACTCACAGTCCGCAATATCGGTAATGAAGTCGAGCACTTCCCGGTCACCATCGATATCTTCGACGAGGATGACGACTCACGGGTTTACCACTTCAGCATCTCCATCAACGACCTTCTGCCCGGTGCCATCGACACCATCGTAGGTCCGTGCTGGACTCCTGGCGAGCTCTATGCGGTGCCTGATACCCATTCCTACCGCAAGGTTGCGTACTCCATGCTCGATCTCGACGAGTGCAGGCACAACGACACCCTGGAAGTGATCAGCACAGTGGGCTGCGACGGGATGTCGGGCTACCACTGGAACTACGCCGACGCCTACGGCTGGATAGGTGCCTGGCAGTATCGTCTTTCTACTACCTACCCCGCAAATGGCGGCGTGTCTGTGATTGGCGGACGTATATGGCTCTACGAGTGTCCTGAGGCGAACTACACCTACTCGCGGCTCGAGGTCTGGGAAGCGAATAACGGCTGCGGCGCCGTGGCCAACGGCGCCTACCATACGGCATGGAAGAACTTAGATACCAGGATTGCGTATGAGTGGAACGAGGTCATCTTCGACGAACCC